>Ga0070710_10000187_pt1 | contig 28847 bp, 31 predicted proteins | sample LARL52metaG_FD_65454 | JGI IMG/M metagenome (GOLD analysis project Ga0070710, IMG submission 65454) | Corn, switchgrass and miscanthus rhizosphere microbial communities from Kellogg Biological Station, Michigan, USA - LAR L5-2 metaG | ecosystem: Host-associated > Plants > Roots > Rhizosphere ...
CACCGGGACGCGCGGCCCCGAGTAAGGGGCGCACTTGACCGCGACGTTGGAGGCGGCCCGAGCCGACTCAGCCCGGTGCGGGTGCATCATCGCCTGGTCGCCCCGGTAAGAGACCATCCTGCCGTCCGGGAAGGCGACTCCCTGCCAGTTCTGCCCGTCGGTGACCTCGGCGTGCCCGGGGTGGAAGCCGTGCACCGCCCGGCTGGAGCAGGAGGTGACCTCCCCTGCGTAGCTGTACTGCCCGTGGCCGGAGCGGCTCAGCGGCGGCCGGGGCTGGACGTAGGACCCCTGCGGGAGCGCTGATGCGTTGACCCCCTGGTAGGACGCGGTGATGTCCGCGTACGCGGGCGGGACGGGGACGGGCGGGGTGACCACCTGGACCATCTCCCAGTTCTCGCTGTCCGCCCAGGCCCCGGCGATCGGCAGCGGGATCATGGTGGACAGGCCTCCCGGGGCGAAGCTGACCACCGACGCGGCCGGCCGCAGCACCTCGGTGACCGACAGCACCCCGAACATGTCCGACCCCTGCTGCGCCCGGCCCGCCTCAGTCGAGTCGTAGTTCTTGCGGGGCTCGATCACCACCGCCGACGGGATGCCGTTCACGTCGATGAACGGGACGTTCCCCTCCAGGGCGTTCCAGGTCTGCCCGGCGGTGGCCGACCAGTGTGGGTAGGAGGCAGTGACCTGCGCCCAGGTCGGGGCGGACGGGGAGTTCGCCGACCCGAGCCGCCAGGCCTCCCATGCCTGGCAGGTGACCCCGGTGACGGCCTCGGCGAGGGCGATCATGCCGGGCATCGTCCCGCCGAGGGTGATCGCCCGCGCGAGCTGGATGACGCGCTCGCGGAACACCGCGTCGGCGGCGAGCACCTCGTCCCAGCCGTCAGGGGACGCCAGGTCGGAGTACGGGCTGACCGCCTGGCCGGTGCTGGGGTTCTCCGGCAGGGAGCCGGAGGGGCCGCGCTGCGCGCCGAACAGCGCCCCGTAGAAGCTGTCCAGGTCGTAGAAGTGCGTCGAGGTGATCGCCTGCTGGAGCCGGGTGATCATGCTGCGCTTGAGGAGCTGCCCGGTGCCGGCGTCCCCCAGCAGCGCCTGCATGAAGTGGTAGAGCATCGACGTGGGGGACACGTCGTAGACGTTGGCCGGGAAGTTGGCGAGCTGGACGGCCACCTGGAGCGGCGGGCTGATCAGGTTGGCCGCCGCTGCGGTCCCGGCGGGCAGCGGCTGGGTGGACGGCACCTGGAGCCCCAGGACGCTGGCCTGCTGCACGTTCGGGAAGCTGAACAGGTCGGTGCCGCCGTTGCTGATCACGGGGTTCACCGTGCTCGTCAGTACCTGTGGCATGCTGTCTCCTCCGCTGCTTCCGTGGAGCGGGAGCCGGTCATCCAACCGGCGTTGGAGCCAGAGCCCGTCGTTCCAACGGAGAAGACGGCATCCTTGGAGCCGTCAGTAGAACGGACCCATGGTGTTGCCGGCCTTCGGCACGATCACCGTGCCGCCGAACGTGGGGAGCTGCGCCGCGCCGAGCGCGATGTCCACCGGGTTGCCGCCGCTGTCGACGTAGCTCTGCGTCACGACGCCCGCGAACACCTGCTGGATGCCGACGTTGAAGTTATTGGGGGTCGCCGGGTTCCAGTGGGTGTAGTCGGCCCCCACCAGGAAGCGCGACGCGATGACCCCGGGCGTCGCCTCCACCGCCTGGATGACCGAGGACGGGTAGATCCGGCCGTTGAACCCGAGCTGGGCCAGGTACGCCTGGAGGGAGTTGCCGATCGCCGCCGAGGTCACCGACTGGGTGACGCTGGGGTCGTAGATGACCGCCAGGGAGAACTGGAGGGCCACCGAGATCCCCTGGTGCGCGAGCACGTCCTGGCCGGCCAGCCGCCAGTTCTCCAGCACCGCCTGGACGGCCGCCGGCACGTCGTTGAAGGTGTAGTCCTCGCTGATCGTCAGGGGTGCCCCGACGGATGGCTGGGCCGATGCCAGCCACTCCAGGCCGAAGTCGGAGTAGGGGGACCAGCCGAACGCCCCGGTGCGGTGGATGACCTGGTAGGCGTAGGTAACCCCGCCGGACACCGCGCCCAGGGGAAAGGTCGGGGTGGCCAGGCCGTAGGTGACGCCGTTGACGACCAGGACCGGGGGGACGGTGAGGATCGGCCCCCAGGGCAGGCGGACGAAGACGTTCCCGGCCGCCGGGGCGGTCCCGTCGGGCCGCACGAAGCTGCCGGTGTACCAGTTCGAGGTCCCCGAGGAGGAGAAGGTCACGGCGCTGGAGTAGTTGACCGTGGTGGTGGCCCCGACCGGGCGGGTGCCGGCGCACCACACGTCGACCCGGCTGAAGATGGCCTGGACAGGGCTGTTGCGCGAGTAGGCGTCCATGTAGAGGAAGCTCAGGTCGACCAGCTCCCCGTCGGGGAAGTAGCTGTGGTCGATCACCGAGATGGACGGCGGGTTCGCCCCGGAGTTCCAGGTGTACTGCACGCCGGCGGCGGCCACGTCGCCGTTGTCGATGTCCCGGCCCACCACCTGGCCCGACGGGTAGGTGTACTGCGCGTCGGACACCGTGGAGGACGCGCTGCCGCTGGAGATCTGCACCTGCTCGCGGAACCGGGTAGCGCCGTCCACGACGTTGGCTGCCGTGCAGTCGGGGTCGTTGGTGGCGATGCCCAGGAACATCTGGGATGTCCCCGCCATGTTCTTGAAGACAGTGCTCTTCCACCTGGCCTGGAGCTGGGTGTCGGTCTCCTGGTTGGCCCCGCCGGTCAGCGGGTTGATGTTGGTCGCGGCGGTTACCTCGGAGACCGGGGTCTGGATCTTGGTGAGGGTGTCGGTGGCCACGTTGCCCTGCGGGCCGGCGGTGACTACCTGGACGGGGGCGGTCGCGGTGAGCGCTGCGGGGTCGAGGATCGCCGGGGTGAGGGTCTGGGCGACCACCGAGCCGTCCTCGGAGGCGACCTGGGTGCCGACGGGGACCGCCACGGTGTCGACGGCGGTGCCCCGGGTGAAACTGACGGTGCCGACCGCCCTGGTGGCGGGGTAGCGGGACATGCCGAAGAGCTGCACGAAGGCGTCGAGGGCGGCCCCGGTCATCGAGTTGATGTCGTACTGGTAGGCGAGCATCTGCTGGTCGAGCGCCGCCGCGCTGATGGAGCCGGCCACCGCGTCGATGATCTTGCGGGTGACCGAGCCGACGCTGGTATCCAGGTCAGGCTCGCTGGCGGCGAGGACCGAGATGATCTGGCTGGAGATGTCGCTCTGGGCTGGCATCAGGCGCTTACCGTCCTGGAGGCGGTGACCTGCTGGCCGCCCATCGTGGTGAGGGTGACGGTGACCTGCACCTCGTCCGGCCGGCCGCCCTGCCCGGCGGTGACGCTGTTGACGGCGGCGATCACGTCGGCGGAGTTGAGCTGGCTGCGGGTGTTGGTCATGGCCGCCGCCTTGAGCATGAGCTGCTGGGAGGCGACCAGGGCGTTGAGGACCCGCTGCGCCTCGGAGGCGACCAGGGCTTGGGTGCCCGCGTTCTGCGGCGCGCCGAGGTACCCGGTGAGCGCCGATCCCCAGGCGGGGTTATACGGGTCGGACCCGTAAGGCTCCGACAGGGCGCAGGCGACCCGCTGGCGGATGTAGTCCCCGCCGTCCACCAGGGCGAAGCCGCGCCCGGACGACAGGAGGTCCCCGCCGACGAGCTGGAGGTCCTTCACGACTCCCTCACCTCCCGATTCTTCCCGGCTGACGGGGCCGTCGGTGGCTTGACCGCGCCGTCCGTTGTGACTGCCGGGTCATCCATGAGACGGTGAAGCTCCTTCTGGAGCATCGCCACCTGGTCCGCCAGCATGTCCGCGAGCGCCGCGTAGCGGGCCTCACGATCGGCCGAATCACTGAGCATCCGCTGGTAGCGGGCGATGACCCTGCTCTCCTCGGGCTTGATGAACCCGTTCTCGTTCATATAAGGCCTGCATTCACTAGGGCGTTATACATGCTGTTCAGGGCGTTCTGCATGCCGTTGGACAGCAGCAGGCCGGTGGTTGTTACCGGCGGGTTTCCGGCCAGGGGCCAGCCGCTGACAGACTGGCCGCCGGCATAGCTTCCCGAGAAGTTGCTAGCCGAGATGGTCCCGGTAACAGACAGCCCCGACGGGTTAAGCCTCGCGGCGACGGCACCGCCGAACTCGAAGATCATGGTGGGGTCGAGGGTGGTGTCATTGCTCTGGGAGAGGAGCTGGATGGCGGCGTCGGAGTGCCCGCTTTCCTTGCCGCTGGTCAGCACCAGCCAGATCTGCTCGTTGGCCGCGCCGGGGTTCTGCGAGAAGGAGAAGATCTCGCCGGGGACGTTGGCGTGCACCGACCCGGCGGGGGTGAGGGTGATGGCGGCCGTGGCCCCGTTGTTGAGGACCCCGACGGTCGACCCGGTGGGGCCGTAGACGAAGACGCCGGCGGGGTAGGTGTTCCCCAGCCCGTCGGTTCCCCCCTGGCTGGTGATGTTGACGAACAGGTTGCCCAGGCCCGGCGTGGAGCTGTACCAGAAGCCGCCCGCGTCGTTGAGGATGAAGTCGGTGCCCTCGAACACCGAGCCGATGAAGGTGGCGGCATCGACGATGGTGCCGTTGATGATCCCGCCGTAGATGATCCCGGCGGCCATCTCGTTGGCGGTTACCGCCTCGGCCGCCAGGAGCTGGGTGGTGACCGCTCGGGCGGATATGGCCTGGGTACCCCACTGGTACGGCGTCCACAGGGTGCCGGTCCACTGCTTGAGCTGGTAGCCGTTGTTCGCGTCGTACCACAGGTCGCCGAACGACGGGTTCGGCGGCTGGGTGGCGGAGATCGAGGTGGTGATGCCGCCGATGTCGGTGGCGGTGAAGTTCACCTGGCTCGCGGCGATGGCGGCGTCCTCGGCGAGCTGCTCGCCGGTCAGGCTGCCCGGCTGGATGGCGACCGACCCGAACTGGACCGGGACCCAGGCGGTGCCGTTCCACACGGTCAGCATGTTGGAGATCGCGGTGTTCACCCACAGCTCGCCGACGCTGGGAGTGCCGGGCGCGGTGGCCTGTGTGTAGACGCCGGAACCGGGGTTGGCCGGGGCGAACTGCCCGGCGGACTGCGCGACGATGGCGGCGAACGTCCACATGCCGAGCTGCTGGGTAACCATCCAGGTCTCGCCGACGGCCGGGAGCACCCCCTTGCTCGCCTGGATCAGCATCGGCACGTTGACCTGGGTGTTCTGCCGGTCAACGCAGACCGCCGTGGTGCCGTCGGGGGAGATCGACTGGACGGTGACCATCTTGGTGGTGAAGCCGACGGAGGTGGTCGCCCCGTTGACGGCCTGGCGCGGGGCGGCCATCAGCCGGCCCCTGCGGTGGCGGTGTTCGGGTTCGGGTTATCCAGGTTGGTGACCGGCAGGTTGGTGCCGGACACCAGGCCGCCGGCGATCGGGAGGCCGATGAGCTGGCCGCCGGAGTCGTTGCCGCTGCCGGGCATCCGCGCGGGCGCGGCGATGTTGACCGAGGTGTTGAAGAAGCCTCCCGGCCCCATCTGGAAGGTGTGCGTCACCGTCGTCACGTACGCCTGGAATGAGAAGTCCGGGACCTGGATCAGCATCCCGGGCCACAGTTCCGGCATGAAGGTCATCGGCACGTCGGCGTCGTACTGGTAGGCCCAGCTCCGCATGAACAGGAACAGCGCGGCGAAGAACTCGCCCTGCGGCCCGACCAGCCCGGGGAGCTGCTCAAGGTCGGGCCGCGCGCCGAAGCGGTTGTAGACGTACTGGGTGAACGCCTTGGCCGTGGCGGAGGTGGCGTCCAGGCCGAACAGCGCGCTCATGATCGCGGGCACGTCGATCGAGGCGATGCCCATGGTGGTCAGCGCGAACAGCAGGTCCTCGGGGATCGACTGGGTGCCGGCGGGGGCGCTGATGGTGATCCCGCTGGCCACGCCGCTGCCCAGGTCGATCTGCTGGGCCGGGGCCGCTACCACGAACTGGTGGGTGACCAGGTTCTCGTCTGACCAGTAAACTGTGAAATCTTGCAGTTCGATGCTCTCTATCTGCATTACGGCCGCTGTGCCCCATATGCCGTAATAGTCCGGGAACCAGGCGATCAGGTCGCCGTTGGGGGCTGAGCAGTAGGAGCGCATGCAGGAGCCGAACAGGTTCTTGATGTACGGCAGGATCGGGCTGTCGGCCATCAGGGCGCGCGGCCCGGTGAGGATCTCCGCGACGTTGGCCGCGTCGGCGTCGAAGGTCGGCAGCCACGGCGAGGAGCCGAACAGCGCGTCGAACGGGTCGGCCGGGTTGAACCACGGCTGGGTGCTGGAGGGGGTCACCTGGAGCGCCCCGTCGGCGAGCTGCGACTGCGGCAGGACCGAGGTGCCGGCGCTGGCTGCGGCGGGAGCCCCGGCCGCCATCGCCGCCCCGTTGGACGGCACCGAGCTGTAGGCGGGGGTGGTGCCCGGCGTGCCCGAGTAGTCGACGTTCGGCATCAGGCCGCCGGCGGTGAAGCCCCACCCGGCAACGCTGTCCACCTTGGCGATCGTGGTGCTGTTCTCCGCGCCCACCATGTTCGAGCCGGTCCCGGTGCTGATCGCCACGTGGGTGGCAGCCCCCGGGGGGCCGATGAACAGCAGCGCCCCCGGCGTGTTGAGGGCCTGCTGGAGGGGGATCGGGGTCGCCCAGGCGCTCTGCTCCTGGCTGGTGCGCGGGCACGAGCCGATCGACCCGGTGGAGTGGTAGTAGACCCACTGCACGAAGCTGGAGCAGTCCAGGAGGGTCGGGTCGGCCGTGGCGTACCCGGAGTCTCCTCCCTCCTGGTAGGGAATCTGGTGGGTGGCCACCAGGTTGAGCGCCACGCCGAGGACCTGCGTGCTGGCGGCCTTCCCTGTCTTGGTCGCGGCGTTGCTGGCCGTGGACGGGACGTTCGCCAGGGAGGAGGAGCCGGCCGAGGTGAGCTGGCTGACGATGGTGGTGGCCAGGGACTGCCACTGGGCGTACGGCGCGCCGTCGGCGAAGGCTGACCGCTGCACCGCCTGGGCCTGCTGCGCGTCGGTCATCGTCGAGCGGTTGGTCAGGCTGAGCAGGACCTTGCCGAACGCCTGGGTGGCCGTGGTGTCGTTGGCCGCCTGGGCGGCGGTGCCCCAGCCCATCGCCGGGTTCTGCTGGAACAGGCCGATGGCGCTCGGGCTGTTCCCGGTGTTGGCCCCCAGCCGGGACTCCTGGTAGGCGGTCATGATCGCCACGATGGCGTCGTTGGCGGTGCCGCCCATCTGGATGATGGTGTTGTAGATCAGCGTCGCCGTCTGCGCCTGGGCGGCGGTCAGGGTCTGCCCGGCGTAGGTGCCCGCCCCGATGGCCCCGGACGGGACGGTGGTCCCGCCGCCCACCACCCCGCCGACGATGCCGCCCGCCCCGAGGCTGGCGTAGAACGCCTGGGCGAGGGCGTCGGCGGCGGCCGTGTCCGCCTTGATCGCCTGGGCGATCTGGTAGGCCCAGGTTGACCACGCCTGCGGCATCCCCGCGATGTGGATGTTTGCGGCCGGCCAGCCGACGACGTTCTGGAGGACCGAGATCACCGCCGCCGCCGTGCCGCCGTCATCAGGGTTGGCGGCGCTCGACATCGCCTGGGCGACCATGTTCTGCGACTGGGGGAGCCCCGGGTCCCAGAACCAGTACTGGAGCCGCTTCAGCGAGCACGAGGCGGTGAGCTGGACGGTCGACGGCCACGCGGTGACCAGGGGCACCTGGTTGAGGTAGCCGGTGAAGGTACGGACCCAGGAAACCCGCTTCATCATCACGATGATCCGGTCATTCGGGGTGAAAACGCCCGAGTACTTACGGAACGGGTTCTGGAGGCTGAACGAGAAGGAGGAGATCCCGTCGGAGCGGCGCACCATGGTGCCCTGGGTGAGGTCGTCGGAGATATCGATGATCCCGTTGTTCTGGGTCGACACGTACGCCTTGATGCCGGGCGCGTAGAGGAAGACCGACATGTCACCCCCCTGCCAGCCGGGCGGTGATGCCGGTCAGCGGCAGGCTGCCCCCGGCTGCGTTGGCCCTCCCCGGGGGCGGGTATGTCGCCAGCGTCGGCCCCGAGACCACCACCGGGCCGGTCGCGAGGGCTGCCTGCCCGGCGGGGGTGCTCAGCACCGGAGTCGGCGCGGCGGATACCGGGGTCACCACCGGGAGGGTGGAGACGGGCGGAATGACCTGGCCGTAGTCCTGCGGCACCTGGGACGCTTCAAGCTGCGTCGAGAACGGGTAGAAGTACTGGACGGCCGGGTCGGAGGCGTACGCGCTGGCCGTGCCGGTCACCGAGCTGGTCACCACCTGGCTGGCCGTCTCGCCCGGCGACTGGGCGGCCTCGAACACGAAGACCGGGGAGAACGCCATCATCCCGGCGTGCGCCCCCCACTCGTAGCCGGTCAGCGGCACCCCCTGCTGGGCGAAGGACCGCACCGGGACGACGACCTGCATGAACGGGAAGACGGTGCGGACGACGTTCGGGTCGAGCATGTACTGGGCGTAGGTCATCAGCCAGCTCACGAGGTCTGACCGCTCGTCCCAGTCCTTCAGCAGCACCTGGACGGAAAACCGCTGGCTGGCCGACCTGTGCGGGTAGAACGACCGCCAGGTGCGCGCCTGGTCCTCGGCGTAGATCATGTCGGTCCCGTAGCCGAGCATCCCGGCCCGGAACTGGTAGGTGTGCGCTGAGGACCCGTCGGAGTAGCTGAAGGTCCCGTTGAGGCCCTGCCTGGCCATCAGCCGCTGAACTTCCCGGTGGCGTCGATCCCGGCGTCGCCGGGGACCACCTTCCCCGTGGGGCTGGCGGGGGCGTAGACGGGCACCGCGAGGCGCTCGTAGTCGACGGCGGACAGCGAGTGAACCAGGCGGAACTGGGTCATCCCGAAGCCGTGCATGTCCACCATCACCGGCTCGGAGGCCGGCAGGGGCATCGATATCGGAACGTCGGCTCCCCAGGCGGGGGGCGTGTTGAACGGCATCGCTGCACCTCCTCCTGTGCTTCCGGGGGCAGCGTCAGGCCCCGGGGGTCAGGGAGCCGGTGTAGATCCCGGTGTACTGGTTGGCCTTCCAGCCAACGCCGTCGCTGATCCGCGCCATGAAGGCGGCGACCGCCTGCTGTGACTGCTGGGCAAGCGCCCCGTCGACCGTGCCGGCGGGGACCAGGGCGGCCGACTCCAGCACCGGGAAGAGCGTCAGCACGTACCGCTGGTTGGCCTTGCCCGGCTTGAGGATGACCGAGTTGCTGCCGTCCGGGTCGGTGAGCGACTTTACGTAGACGTTCCACCGCCAGTTCTTCGGCGGGTAGCTGAACACCGCCGGCGGGTGCATGAGGGACTGCTGGTTGCTGTCGGCGCTCTGGCGCTCCATGATCGCGGTGACCGTGGCGAGGAACGCCTCCGCCTGCTGCCAGCTCTCCCCTGAGGTCGCGTTGGCGTGGTCCTGGCCGAGGCTGCCCTGGACGGTAAGGTCCGACAGGCGGGCACCGAGCACCTGGATGACCCGGCCGCCAATCGTCTCCACGACGTTGGTTATCACCTCCCACGTCCAGTCCATCGAGTCCGGGTCGACCCTGAAGGCCGCCGAGGGACCTCCCGGGTACCCGAGCGTCGCGGTGCCCAATCCGCTCACCTCCTGCCCCTTCCGGGGGTAGCGCTTTATTATCAAGAAAAGCTATAATCCTGTCATGAGCATCAAGCTGAAGGTCGCAGCAGGGGCAGTCATCGCGGGGATATCCGGCCTGGTCGTCGCCGTGCAGCAGGGCCTGGCCTACAACGAGGAGACCGACCCTGGCGCGCTGAACGCGATGGTCGTCTTCGGGATCGCGTCCGTCGCCTTCCTGCTGGTCCCGGCCGCGATGATCGCCTGGTGGTTCATCGGGCAGGTCCGCCGGGAGATTACCCGCAGCGGCCTCACTCCCCGGCAGGTCGCGCTCGGTGAGGCCGTGCTGATGGCCGGCGCGCACTATGCGTGGAGTGAGCACAACGAGCGCGTCTCAGCCGAGCTGACCGCGAGCGTGATGGGGCAGGAGAGGAGCGAGCTGTGGCCGGCGGATGGAAGCTAGAGGGCTACGACACCTTCGAGGGCGAGGAGTACCCGCTCGGCGCGGAAAGCGGCTTGCAGGAGTCCTACGCCACGTACGAGGAGGCCCTCTCCGACGCGCGGTCCCACCTGAGCGTCATCGAGCGCCAGCAGCCCACCGCCAGCAGCGGCGGCCAGGAGTACGAGGGCATCCAGGACCGCGTTTACGTCGTCCACCCCGGCGGTCGCAGGGAGCGTGTCTTCCCCGCAGGCTTCGAGCCCAGGGCGCACGGGGTCCTCCCGCACCAGAGGAGGCTGGAGGTAGCCCTGCGGCCCCTGCCGCCCGGAGAGGACGTTACGTGAGCGGGAACCCGAAGTACCTGTGCACCCGGTGCCAGTGGGCCGCCAAGGGTCCGTGCCCGCAGCATCCAGGTTCGAGCCTGATGATGGGCAAGAACTGGCGGCCGGGCAGGAAGGGCAGGCGCACCCGGCTGTGGGACAACCGGGTGCACGGCTCCCAGGCCGTGCCGCCGCCCGTCGTCAGGCTCGGCGGGTGGCCGAGCCCGCACCGGGACGGGACCGGGCCGTTCCGGGTAGCAGGAAGCCCGCCCCCCGGCATCGTGGCACTCGGTGCCACTGACTTCTCCCGTGGGCAGGGCAGCTCGTCGTGGAATGACCCGGTGCGGGCGGCGATCAGGGCCAGGAGCCAGAAGCCCCCGCGCCCGCTGCGGCTGCCGTCCAGGGTACTGGGATGGCCGTTCCCGTTCGACTGGAGAGGAGCAGGCAGTGGCCCGGTGGATAGAGCCTGAGTGGGGGCATCGCGGCAACCACAGCTACGAGTACTTTCTGGCCTACAGCAGGCCTACCTGCCGGATGGCCGTGAGCGAGTACCCGCCCGACTGCCCGTTCTACGAGGAGGGCCAGGGGAAGCTGGTGCCGGAGAACATGGGCATGGAGCGCGCTACGGTCGGCCAGCAGCGCGGCACGTTCTTCAAGACCAGCCTGACCCGGCACCACCCCGTGTGGGGCGAGATGACCGTCTGGTACTGGGGCAGCGTTCACCCCGTCGATCTCGCCCAGGGCGTCTGGGCGCACTGAGGGCCTAGTACCAGCCGGTCGCCTGCGAGTGAGCCCACGCGGCGCACGGGCTACCGTAAGTCGCGTCGATGTACCCGACGCCCCACCGGACCTGGGTGTCCGGGTTCGTCGCCCAGTCAGGCCCTGCCGAGGCCATCTTCGACCCCGGCAGGGCCTGCGGTATCCCGTAGGCTCCCGAGCTGGGGTTCTCGGCGTAAGCGTTCCACCCGCTCTCGCGGTCCCACAGCGGCTTCAGGCAGGCGAACTGGGCCGCGCCCACCAGGGACTCGGCGTAGCCCTCCGGTGAGCCGGAGACGGCCACTGCGGTCTGCTTAGGGGGCAGCGGCGTGTAGGACGGGTACGGCGTCTGCGAGTCCGCAGGAGACGGCGCTGGCGGCGTGGGGGTAGGGGTGGGCTTCGGTACCGGCCGGGCCGCCACCACGTCGTCGGTGATCCGTACCGACGGGGCCGGGCTGTAGGTGGCGAAGCCGGGATCAGGCGTCACGATGACGGTCGCTGGCTTCAGGAGGGCGGCAGGCGGGCCGGGCGGGGCGCTCAGGGACAGGCGGGGGACGGGCGCTACGGCTGCTGCGGCGGAGAGCGCGAGGGTGCAGAATGCTCCGCGCGCCAGTGACTGGTCCATCAGGCTCCAGACCTCGCGGTTCCGGCCTCGGGCCGGTCGTCCCCGCGAGCGGGGGCCGGGGGGTCTAGCCGGCTGGTACGCGGAAACGTAACACGAGTGTCACGCGGTGCGCCCGTTTTACGGGATAATCAGCGGCTCGCCTGGGATGCGTAGGTGTTGGCCGGGACGGTCGAGGTGGCCGCCGCCTGGTCGTGGTTGCCGGGCAGGAGCTTGAGGAGCTGCTTGGCGTCCGCCGACAGGTCGAACACGTTCCTGACCTGCCCGCTGGAGGCGGGGTGGGCCTTCTGCCAGGCGGCCAGGGACGTCCCGAGGGTGGAGCCGGCCTTCTGCTTCTGCTCGGCCGCCGTGCTCGCGCCCGTGTTGACCAGGCCTCCGGTCAGCGCGGCGGTATTGCCCATCGCCGCCCCGTTCGCCCCGTAGAACTGCACGTTCCCGGCGGCAAGCTCCTGCGGGTAGTACTTCATCGCGTCGCCGATGGACATGACCCGGGTGCCGTTCGCGGTCTGCACCGCCACCTGGGTGGCCGAGCTGGTGTTCTGGATCAGGGACTCCAGGACCGGGCTGCGCTGGCCCGACTTCTGCTCGGCCGCCAGGTACGGCGCGGCGGCCTTTGAGTTGGCGGCGGTGAGCGCCTGCTGCCAGGACGCGGCGTGACCGCCGAGGCCGAAGGTGGCGATCTGCTCCAGCAGGTTGCCCTGGGACCCGGTGGCCAGCCCGTACTTGCCGGTGGGGGCCTTCCCGATGTTGGCTGCGGAGACGTTCGCGCCCCGGTTGGTGGCGAGGGTCGGGTTGGCGGTGGCCTCGTTGATGCCGCCGGTCTGGGACACGATCCAGTCGAACGCCTGGTTCGCGTTCATCTGCACGCCGGTCAGGCTAGAGATCTCCTGCGCCCACAGGTTCTCGTTGATACCGCCCTTCAACTGCCACTCGTTGAGGAACTGGGCGGCGATCTGCTGGGTGAGGTCCGGGTTGGACTGGAGCGCGGCGGTGCCCCCGGCCTTGGAGATCATCCCCTTGAGGGACGCTTGCATCTGCGGGGTCATCAGGCCGCCCACCTGGAGGAACTGCATGTTCTGGCTGGCCTTGAGCTTGTTGTAGGCGGCGGGGTTGGTCCGCTGGAGGTACTGGATCTGCGCCGGGGTCATGCCGCTCATCCCGGACAGCAGGTACTGGCTCTGCTGGGACAGCTCACCGGAGAAGTTGACCCCGGCCATCTGCTTGCCCATCATCGCCTGCATCTGCGAGACGCCCTGGGCGACCCCCGACGCCCCGGTGCCCATGCCCTGGCCGAGGGCGGTGTTGAAGTAGGAGTTGAACTGCTGGCGGGCCGTCTCGGCGTTGGTGCCGGCCTTTCCCGCCGCGTCCGACAGGGTGTTGAGGGTGGTGGAGAGCTGGGAGAGGTTGACCTGGGCGTTCTGGCTGGCGGTCTGGAGCACCTGCACCGACTCGTTCACGTCCATGCCGGTGCTCGTGTAGTTGTGGTAGATGAAGTTGAGTGCTGACTGGCGGTTCTGAAGCTCGCCGCCCTCGTTGGCGGCCCGCTGGTTGTAGCCCATCTGGGTGACCGCGCCGAACGCCTGGGAGACGGCCCCGGACGGCATCCGGCCGAACATCGACGCCTGGTAGGCCAGGGCGTGCAGCCGCTCCGTCTGAGCCCCCAGGTTCGACCCTCCCTCGACGTTCTGGTACATCCTGCCCGCCTCACGCTGGGTGAGGTAGGTGTTGGTGACCGAGTTGGCCGCGTCCACCAGCATGCCGACGCCCGGGATGGAGCGCAGTGCGCCCGCGATCCCGCCGGGGCCGCCGCCGGACGCGGCGACCTGCGCGCCCAGGTTCTGGAGGATCGTCGCCCCGGCCTGCTGCCCGGGGGTCTGCGCCCCGTGCCGCCCGGTGCCGAACAGCCAGCCCGCCAGCCCGGACTGCGGGTTGGGCGGGGCCTGGGGGCCGACCGGCGCGACAGGGCCGCCGCCCCCTCCTCCGCCTCCTCCGCCATGGCCGCCGCCGCCCTGGTTCCCGTACAGGGGGGTCCCGGCGATCCACTGGCCGATCTGCTGGGCCAGGTACGTCCGCATGTTCGCCGTGGAGGTGGTCGCCCCGACGCCCGTCACCTGCTGCATGCCAGGGCCGCCGAGCCCGACGCCTGCCGCCTGGGCTGCCGCCACCACCTGCGGGTTCATCGGGACGTTCGAGCCGCCGCCGTGGCCGCCGCCGGTCTGGAAGCGCTGCTGGGCGTTGATCGAGCGCTGCATCATCTGCGTCTGCGCGTTGATCGCCTGCTGGAGCCCCATGAGCTGGCGGGACATGCTGGTGAGCCCCTGGCTGAGCTGCATGCTCGGGTCAGGGGGTCCTACCTGCTGCTGCGGCTGCGGGCCTCCGGGCCACGGGATCGTCATGCTCTGCCTCCGGTGCTTCCGGGGGTCAGTCCTCGTACAGGCCCTCCAGCCAGGCCACCGGGTCGATCCCCATGTCGTCGGTGGGGAGGTGCGCCCAGCGCCTCCGCCAGAACTCGTCCTTCCGCCAGGACAGCCCCTGGTAGAGGCACCCGCCTGGGCACCCGTCGTGATCGCACTGCCTTGCCTTTTCCATGTGAGCCTCCGAGGGTTTTAGTCCCTGGAAGGTCGTAGGCGTGAGGAGGGCCGCAACCCCACGCGCCCCGGCAAGTTTTTTAAAGTTTTTCTAGGTCCACTCCAGGCTCGGCACGTACTGGTGCTCCGGGGGTACCGGGAGGCGCGGGGAGGGCTCGCGGATCACCACCGTCTGGTTGGCCGCCACCAGGGCGGCCATGTCGGCGGCGAACGACTCGGGGGTGGCCTCCTCCAGCCGGAACCCGCTCATGTCGGCGTCAGTGGCCGGGAACGCGCCCTTGTCCCCCTGGTCGGCCTCGGGGAAGTACTCCGGCCACGCCTGCACGGCGGTGACCGTGCCGGAGGCGACGGCTGAGGCGAGGATCAGGTCGGTTCGGCGCTGCTGCTCGGCCTGGCGGTCCAGGAAGTAGAGGATGTCCAGGCAGGCCTCCTGGACGCGGGACACGCGCCGCCCGGACAGCAGGCCCCTGCGCTCGGCTATGCGGATCTGGCGCTCAGCCCAGGGGTCGCACCGTCCGCCTGGGCCGATGATTTTCCCAGTGCCGTCATGACCTCGCGCTGGCGGACCTCCAGCAGGAGGTAGGCCCCGAAGATCGCGTCGATGGTCGGCGGGTACCAGCGCCTCGCGTAGTTGAAGCGCTCCAGTGCCCACTTGTACGGCATGTCCGGGTCCTCGCCGAGCGGGACGGGCATGGGGCGTCGGTCGATGGCCTCCACCGCGAGGCCGCAGATGGCGGTGGCGTACGCCTTGGTCGCGCCGATGCCCGTCTCGAACTCGCGGGTGAGCTGGGCGACGAGCAGCTCCTCGTCGGTGGTGAGGGTGCGCAGGGCGATGCGGTGCCCGCACCAGTCGAACCAGCCGCGTATCGCGCCGAGGCGCAGCAGCCCGGTGAAGTCCTCCCGCCAGGCGGCCTCGTCGTGCTTCTCGAACTGGACCTCGGGGGCGGCGTCCGTGGGAGCGTCTGCGGCCGGGGCGTCGCCCCGGGGGAACCCCGCCTCGTCCTGCGGGTCCCTCGCGAAGCCGTCGGTCATCCCTGCGGGTCCACGGCGGCGACGGACTCGGGGACCTCAAGGGTGAGGCTGTCGTCCTCGTCGACCGGGACCTCCAGGGTGATCTCGCCGCCGGAGAAGGTCACGATGGCGTGCCGGCCGTCCACGTCGATGTCGACGTTCACCGACTGGTCGGCGCTGACCTCGGCCTTAACGTCTACCTTCATGCCCGGTTCACTCCCCATGCAGACCTGCTGCGGCGCTGCATCGCCTCGTGCGGGTCGCTGACCGCCACGGCTGCGGCGGCGGTGCCCGGCTCGATGACGTCGACCGCCACCGACCCGGACGAGGTGGTCCCGTCCGAGCCGGTCACAGTCACGTCGATCTGGAGGATCATGCCGCCGGGGGAGTCCCGACCGTGCTGGTGAACACGGCGGTACCGGCCTCGTTGCTGGCCTGGACGTAGCTGTCGCCGAACGAGTCGGTGACGGAGACCGGCAGCGGGTTGGCCGGGGCAGCGCCGACCTGAACCGACGCGGTGCCGGTGGAGGTGGAGCCGTCGCCGTTGGTGACCACGGCGGTGATCGTGAGGGTGGTGCCGGGGTTGGCCGGGTCCGTGTACTCGACGGTGACCGTGATCGGGTCACCCGGCTGGTAGCTGGCCTTGTCGGTAGTGACGACCGGGGCCGACGGGTCTGGGGTGGTCAAGGGAGTCCTCCTCCGGAAGGGAACTTGGTGTCCTTACCTTCCGGGGCCGGGGCGGGGAGATCACGCCCCGGCGGGCTTGACTACCCCGAGCTTCACCAGGAGTTCAAATTCATCGCGGACCCGGGCGGGCACCGCCCACCCGTCGCGTACCTCGAAGCCGCGCGAGGCTGCCCACTCGCGCAGCCCCGGCGGCTCGGCGCTTCTGCCGCGCGCCCTCTGCTTGCGGGCGGACCGCCACCTCCTGCTCGCCGCCTCGGTGTAGCCGGCCAGGGCGAGGCGCATCTCCTGCGCCTGCTCGCTGCTGAGGTCGATCTCGTACGCGGTCCCGTCCAGCCCGAAGCTGACGGTTTCCTCTGCCTTGGTGCCGTCTAGGTCGCTAACCAGCTCGACCTGTTCCTTTTGCGCCATCGGCCCTCCTTGCGCGGGTATCACTTCAAGGAGGGATTTTATCATTAATACAGCTTTCCTTGACAGGAGGGCAGTTAATTGGTAGCCGTGCCGGTAGTGAACTGGTTCGCGTTCAACGGCAGGTAGTGGGTGTAGGCGAAGGTGATGCCCTTGGTGACGGCGAGCGCGCCGACGGTCACTGTCTCGCCGTCGTTGATGTCGACGACCGTGACATTCTGGTAGACCTTGCCGCGCCAGGCGCTCGGGTTCGCCTCAGTGCCCGGGGGCTTGATGATCATCGAGGCGGTGACGTAGTTCGGGTTGGCGGCCAGCGCCTTGAAGATGTCCACCATGTTCCAGGTGCCGGCCAGGCCCGCGAGCTGCCACCACACCGGCTGGCTCCACAGCTCCCGGATGGTGATCATCACCGTCCCGCCCGAGATGACGCGCGAGGTGGCGATCTCGACCGGGTGCTCCGCGCCGATCGGCTGGATGAACTGGTAGGGCTGCCCTACGTCCGAGAAGGCCCGCTGGCCGGAGTCTTCCCAGCCCTCGCAGTAGGCGATCGGCTGGGAGTTGTACGACAGGACCGTGTAGCCCGAGCCTACGACTCTGGCCTGGGTCGTTGCCATCGGCGTGGCTCCTTACTGCCCGGTTCCGGTGCCCGAGGCGTTCTGCTGGGACTGGGTGGCCACCAGGCCGCCGGTCAGGTCGATCGACATCTGCACCGTGATGTAGTTCAACGGCATGGCCGGGAGGTACTGGAAGGTGACGCTGACGATGGTCGGGTTGCCGCCCGGGTAGGACTGCTGCACCGCCGTCAGGTTGCGGTAGGAGATGATCGCGCTGCCGGCGACGGCCGCCTCCAGGACGCCGAGGCACGCCTCCTGCACCGCGCTGACCGTGTTCGCGCCGATCGGCCGGCCGATCAGCCCGCTCGCCTGGAGTCCCTGGCTGACCGCCACCAGCAGCGAGTCCGCCTGGCGCACCACGCTGATCTCCTGGTGGTTGATCGCGCTCGGGTCGGTGGTCACCCCGTGGCGGCACATCAGCGCCCCGGCCCAGTTGTTTGCGCAGATCGACACCCCGCTGGCCGCCAGCACGTTCATGAAGGCGTTGGTCATCCGGTTGACCTCGGACTGCGGCAGCCCGGCGGTGCCCCGGACGAGCTGGCTGGTGATCCCCGTGTTGATCTTCATCGACGACAGGATGGCCGCCTGCGCGACCGCCAGGTAGCAGCCGGACGCCTGGAACGTGGTGGAGGTCGCGCTGTTGAACATCAGCACGATCTCCGGGTAGGCGAGCACCAGGCGGCGGCTGCCCAGGCCGGCGGCCAGGGTGGGGATCGGGATGTCGCCCTCGGAGTAGTTGCGCGGCAGGCCGAAGAAACCGATGCGCGGGTACCCGTCGTTGTAGGCGACGCTCATCGCGGTGTTCAGGTCCTGGGCCATCGAGTCGGCCATCGCCGCCACCGTGCCGGACTGCGGGGTCAGGTCATCGGTGAAGACGGGCACGACGATCGTCGCGGCGGCCGTCGTGGTGACCTTCGCGTAGGCCGCCTGGAACTGCTGCTCCAGGGAGCCGTCGGCCGGGTTGCAGGCGATGAGGATCAGGGTGGTCGCCCCGTTGCTGAAAGCCACCTGCGCGCCGAGCGACAGCGGGTTGGCCACCTGGGAGGCGTTCGGCGTCACCGGGACCGTCGACAGGAACGGCTGGCCGAAGGCGTTGATGACGCTCTGCTGGTCGGTGAACACCTGCGGCGCGTAGTACGTCGCGTCCGCGTAGTTGTAGGTGATGCTGACCTGCTGCCCGTCGGAGACGTGCGTCGAGGTGTTCACCCGGGTGATCGTCGTGCTGGCCAGTCCGGCGTTGCCGCTCGGGTCGGCGATCACCGTCAGGGTGTAGTCGACGCCCGGCGTCAGGATGGTCCCGGTCAGGGTGGTGACCACCGGGGCCGCGACCGGCGGCGGGCCGGCGACCGCCGTGGTGAACACGCCCGTGTAGGTGAGGGTCACCGCCGTGGACGCGCTGATGATCAGCGACTGGATCGCGGTGCGGTAACCGAGGGCCGGGCCGACGATCGTGACCACCTGCGAGGGCACCAGCGGCGTGACGACGACGGGGATCGACACATCGGCGACGAACACCTGCGGCGGCTGGTAGCTGGTGAAGGACGGGATCGTCATGCGGGGGCCTTCCCGGTAGCGGTCACCTCTTCCGGGGATCAGGGGGCAGAATGACGGCATGACCTTCCAGCCGTGGGCCTGGGACCTCCCCGCCGAGCCTTCGGGCGTCGGCCACCGCATCCTGTTCAGGACCACGTACCGCGCGCTGCGCGACGGGAAGCTGTGGTGCGAGAGCACCGATCCCGAGGAGGTCGTCAGCCGCGCCCGGGACGGCGACGCCTTCGAGATAATGAACCACTACGCGGTTACCGAGGGCTGGCAGCCGTGGAACCCGCCCAGGCCCGAGCTAGGGGACGGTGGTGACCTGGCCTGACGGGATCAGGATGGTCGTCGTGTCGGGGAAGCCCTGCATGTTCATCACGACCTCGACCTCGGACAGGTTGATCAGGCTCTGCGCGTAGGGGTCGGTGACGAACTCGCCCACCACCTGGAGCGCGAAGCCGCGCTCGTAGATGACCTCCATCGTCCCCCAGGGCGTCCCAGGGGCGGCGGCCGACGGGCGGTCCTCCACCGTGTCGAACGACCAGACGGTGGCGATCAGCGGGGCGGCCTCCACCACCTGGCGGAACTTCGACGGGAAATCGGACTGGGCGGCGAACGCGGTCATCGATACGAGCTGGTCGTACAGCATGTCGCGCTCGTTGGAGTTGAGCGCCACGATGGTGAAGCTGACGTGGCCGGCGAACCGCCAGCGGGCGTAGGCGTTGCCCTGGGCGTCCTGCTGGGTGTAGGCGATGCCGACCGTGCGCAGCTCGGCCCCCTCGTAGTCAACCCAGATGCCGGGGTACTGCGCCTTCTCTACCGGGTACTCGATCGACACGAACGGCTGCTGGGTGGTGCCGGTGCCGCCGCCCGCGTCCGGCTCCGGGTACCGCGCGGTGAACGACTGCTGGATCGCCTGCACGGCGGTCGTCTTTATCGTCCGGAGGTAGCCCGTCATACTGCTTCCGGGCTACCCTGAGGGCATGGCCCGGGGTCGCAGCTCCGGGTCCGGCCTCGGCTCTCCAGCAGCGAGCCGGGGCCGCTCCTGTATCATGAGGGCGGCGAGTCCTTTCTACAGGTCCAGGCACAGAGGGTCCCCGTTGGCGCGGGGACCCTCACTCGTCTCCCCAGCGTCCGATGGCATGACGGCTAACGCGCTTGCCGTTCCGGGTCGGGAAGGCCTTCAGGGCTGCGCGCGGCATCCGCTCGGCGTCACCGTTACCCGCGTGCTTGCTCGGCTTGCACACGGGACAGCCCTTCCATCGGCGGTTGCTCGTCCGTGGCATCAGAACCGGCTCCTCCAGGATCGGTCGGCCGCGTAGATCCGCTGCGGCTGGAGCCCGCCCTGCTCGGCCGCCAGCGACAGCGCGTGGTTGAGGAACTTGCGCGGGGCGAGCCCCGGGTGCCGCCAGCGGACGCCGATGTTACCCCGGGCGATCTGGCCGGCCACCCGGCCCGGCGTGGTGAACGGGGTGCTGGCCTCCCTGCGGGCGATGCGGCCAGGCGCTCCAGGGTAGGAGGCGGGCACCGTCTTCTGCTCGTAGGTGCCGCCCGCGACCTTCTTGCTCACCGTCTTGGTCTGGCCGGGCATGGCGGCCTTGCGGAAGATCAGCACCTGCACCTTGCCGGACAGGGTGACCCTGGTCTGCGCGTGCGGGTTCTTCTCCCGCTCGGTGCCGGCCGGGTCGTCGACCCACATCGGGATGGTCTTCCCGGCGAGGCTGAACATGGTGAACGGCTGGATGCCCTGCTCCTGGAACCAGACGTAAGAGTCCTGCCAGCCGACGCCGAAGAACCCGGTGCCGTACAAGGGGAAGAGGCGGCTGGCGGCGGCACCTGACAGCTTCGGCATCACCCGGCGGGCCTCCCGGACGGCCGCGTTGGCGAGGGACCGGGCGCGTGACCCGGACAGGCCCTCCATCCGCATGATCAGCCGGTCGGGGTGCGCGGAGATGATCATCTCCTGGGTCTCGACCAAGGCCACCATGCTGCCCATGGTAGGGCGGGCGCGTGCAGTTCAGCAGCACCCGGTTAACCCCTATAAGCAACTACTACTTTTTCTAATAACTAATAGTAGTTAGTGTTTAGTTGTTCTAGTTGTTCTAGTTACGCACCTGACCTTAGGTTGTGCAATTCTCCATCCCGGGCCGTCCGATTCTCGTTCAGTTCTTGTGCGATTCTTGTTTTCGAGTTCTACGCGCTGACCTGGGATCTGTGCGATTGTACGATTCTTTTCGGCATTTTCGGCCCTCACGCACACGGGCTCCAATGTTACGTAATCGTAAGTTCACTGTGAGTCACTACGCGGCTGCCATGGCTAGCCGAATCCAGATCCCGGAAAAGTGGCAAAAGAATCGCACAATCGCACGGTTACCTGGTGGGATGCTATTTATCGAACACAAGAATCGCACAGGGATTGAACGAGTATTGAACAGCCCGGCCGAGAACTGCACGGCACCCCTTATGACCTGCCGTTACGACCTGGACTCGGTTAGGGTTTTCTGCGCCCTGGCGCGCCTCTTTGGGGCACTGTAGCCAGGTAAGTCACGTGAGTCACTGTAAGGAGCTGACTATGAGCGTTCCTGCGTCCCCGTCCCCGCACTGGGAAGATGACGACCTTCTCACCCCGTCCGAGGTGGCGAGGATCTTCCGGGTCGACCCGAAGACGGTGACCCGCTGGGCAGCGGCCAAGCCCCCCAGGCTCGCCTCCGTCCGCACCCCCGGCGGGCACCGCAGGTTCCGTTACCTGGTCGTCAAGGCCCTGCTGCGCGCCCAGCAGGACGAGCAGAACTTATCAAGAAAACCTGTAATAAACCGTTGTGCGCTGTCGAGAGAGGATGCTACGGTGGATCTTGTAGCCACCGGAAGGCGGTGAACGGGCCGGTCGGCGGCCTTACCCCCGCGAGGGGCAAGGGGTAGATCCCCCCGGAAGAACTAGACCAAGGCCCCGTGCGCCTCTGAATCAAGCCAGCGGGGCTACAGATGGAACCGAAGGAAGCATGAAGCAGTCAGTCACCCGCAGCTACCAGCCCCAGGGCTGGCTAACGAGGCACGCCTCGTCCGCCAATCTTGAGGCAGGACAGCCGTGTGACGGCACGCGGAGGCTTGCTGGGTAACACCCGCTGAGGGACCACCCAGGAGCCGCCGCCCAGACCGGGAGGCGGCTCCTCTGGTTCCCGGCCACAACTGAACATGCGAGTAGCCGCTGGGCGGTAACTGGTCTCCAAAGCCGGTGAGCTGGGTTCGACTCCTGGTACTCGTGCTGGTCCGCAAGGACCTTGCCACCGCTCGACGGGCGAGAGCCCCGAGGGCGGCAACCGGCTCGCAGATTCTCAACTCAACAGCGGAACACGATGTGCGGCGGGGTGCCAACCCGCCGCGAAGCATAGGCGTGCTGAAAGACAATGCAGCTACTCCTGGGGAGCAGCGGCCGTTAAAGGCCGGGGGCGCTCGCGCTCCTGTACCAGGCAGCATGCCAGCTAGAATCCCGACGCTCACTGGCGGTTTTCCCCAGGATAAGGCGGCCCGTTGTTCACACCGACGGGGCGCGCCAGGCCTGGCCGTCAGGACCTTAGGGATCGTGCGGCCGTCCCTGCCAGCCCCAAGCTGGCGGGGCCGGCCCGCCTTGGGGCCTTAGCGCAGCCTGGTAGCGCATCTGCATGGCATGCAGGAGGTCGCGGGTTCGAATCCCGCAGGCTCCACGCGGGTGAAGACGCGGGTTCTAGTCCTGCCCTCCCCTACGGGGGAGGTAGCTCAACAGGCAGAGCATCACCCATCAAGCGCCCTTGTCGCGGCATGCCGCGCGTGTGGGCAAGAGCAAGACGGCAAGCCTGCTGCCATGTGTAGGGGGCCGTGACGGGCACCCCAGCGGCGGTTATACCGAAGGCCGGGCGTCTCCGGCGGCAAAGCAGCAGGTTCAGCGGGAAATCTCCGCCGTCTTGTCCTGGGGATATAGCTCAGTTGGTAGAGCGGCCGGCCCGCAACCGGCAGGTCCGGGGTTCGACTCCCCGTTTCTCCACGTCGGGGTCCAGGAAGCCCCACGGCGGGTTACCGTGCCTGCCCCGGCTCCACGTCGAAGGAGGACGCATGGTTCTGCGCCATCTCACATCCATGTCCTAGCGACATCGGATGTGAGAGGGGGTGACACCCCGTGGCTGGCAAGCAGCACAAGCACAAGAACCGCAAGCACGGGCGCAACCGCGCCAAGTGCGCGCGGTACGCGGCCGAGCACCGCCGGACGAAGAACAACCCGGCGCGTACCAGGCGCAACCCTGAGAGGACGCCGCATGGACGGCGCTAGCGAAGCAGCAGGAGCGGCCCCGGCCACGTGCCGGGGCTGTTCGAGCGGGATGTAGCGTAACGGCAGCGCGCCTGCTTTGGGAGCAGGCAGCCGAGGTTCGACTCCTCGCCTCCCGACCAGTCGCCTGGGCCGATGGGCAGGCCCCGAAGCCCCTGAGCCCACGGGGGCCAAGTCCCGGTCGCTGAGAGCGGCCGGGAGGGCGGCGTAGTACCCCGGCCGAGCGCCGGGCGCATCCCTAGCACGCGGAGGCGAAGCCGACCGGCAGAAGCGTGTAGGTGACTACGGAACGATTGCAACGTGAGACCGTGGCACCGACGGACCCGCAGGGGTCCACCCCGGGATATGGCGCATCGGCAGCGCACCTGGCTGGGGGCCAGGGGGCGGCAGGTTCGATTCCTGCTATCCCGACAAGGGGGAAATGCGGGTTCGAATCCCGTCAGCTCTCAAGGTAAGGGCCAAAGCCGCCCCGGATGCATACGGGGAGGCCAGGTGGTGCACGCCTGCCAGGCCTGGAGGGCTGTCGTCTAATTCGGTCTAGGACTCCCCCGAGCTATGTGGCAGCGCCGAGGCCAGGGCCGCATCGGGATGCGGTGGCCAGCCGAAGCGGTGACGGCCGTCCCAGGTCCGCCGGGTACCCGGCCTTCCCCCCTGGGTGCGCTGCCCGCCAGTGGTGTCCGGTAATTACCGAACACCGAACATCGGGGAGTGGCGCAGCTTGGTAGCGCGCCTGCTTCGGGAGCAGGAGGCCGTCGGTTCGAATCCGGCCTTCCCGACGGGACCCAAAGGCCAAGGGTCTGCTGGGGCGCGGAGTCGAGAACCGCGCTGGATGCAAAGTGTGCGGCGCACGGGTGCACGGCTGCCCCTCGCCCGCCGGTAAGGCGGTAGCGAGAGGGCGATGGAATCCAGGACCGGGTTCGACTCCCGGGGCATCGCTGAAGGGGAGGAACCCCCAGGGCGGAGCACGGGGAGGGGTCCCCGCCGTCCTGCCTCCCCGGTCTTCACGGTCATGTAGCTCAGTCGGAACGAGCGGTCGCCTGAAAAGCGACAGGTCCCCTGTTCGATCCAGGGCGTGACCACGGTGATGACGTACGGCGTCACCTGGCCCTCGCGGCGGACCCGCCGCGAGGAAATCGGTTGCCCTGGATGGGCCAAGGCTCCTATGGGGCGCTGGGTTCGATTCCCGGGACCGTGCTCGTTCATCATGAACATGCGGATTTCGCTCATCGGCAGAGCACCAGCCTTCCATGCTGGCGAGGCGGGTTCGACTCCCGCAATCCGCTCTGCGGCACGACACTCTCCGGCGCGGAACGACACCAGTCGGAGGGCGAGGGCGCGAAAGACGTCGCGCGTCCTAATCCAGGTCATTGCAAGGGCCTGGCCTCGTGTCCCCCGGGGCACCTCCCAACGCCGCCGGCACCCTGGCCTCCTCGCCGCAAGCCCGGAGTGCAAGGCTCTGGACCGGCGGGGCCTCGGGACCCTGCGCCGCTAACTCAATTGGCAGAGTGCCTGACTCTTAATCAGAACGTTGGGGGTTCAAGTCCCTCGCGGCGCACGGGCAAGTAGCAGAACTGGCACATGCCGGGGCCTCAAGAACCTCGTGAACTGCGGGTTCGAATCCCGCCTTGCCTACAGGCACCGACGGCGACGGCTGCGCACGACTGGGGGGTTAATCCCCCTAGAAAACGTAGCTGGGGGTGCGATATCAAGTACCAGACCGTCCGCCCGGGTAGCGCCCGGGGGAGGAGGGGACCGACTAAACCCGACCTGTCCTGAAAGGCTCGGGCTGGTTGCCAATGGGGTATAGCTCAATCAATGGCAGAGCGCGCGGCTCTGGTCCGCGAGGTTCCAGGTTCGAGACCTGGTACCCCAGCGCCGTCGAACTCGGTGAGGCTAGCCGGGAGAGGCCGTCCTGAGCATGACGCTAAAAGGCATCTGGCCCTTGTAGCTCAGTCGGCGAGAGCGCCCGCCCCGTAAGCGGGAGGCCAGCGGTTCGAAGCCGCTCGGGGGCTCTGGTTACTTGTCCTGGTGCCGGAAATGGCATACGGGCCAGCTTGAGGTGCTGGTGCCCCTCGGGGCGTGCGGGTTCGAGTCCCGCCTGGGACACAAGGGAGGGACCCGGCCACTGGGCGGGCCGGCGCGGTCTGGGGACCGTGTAGTTCAGGAATGCCTCGCCCCAGCGGAAAGAATCCTCCCCTAAATGCCGCCTTAGCTCAGCAGGAAGAGCAATCCCCCTGTAAGGGAAGGCGCGGCGGTTCGAACCCGTCAGGCGGCTCTGGGCGTTAGCTCAACATGGCAGAGCGCCGGGTTTTGGTTCCGGAGGTTCGGGGTTCGATCCCCTGCCGCCCAGCTCAGCAGCACATGCCCGGATAGCTCATTCGGCAGAGCGGTTCCATGGTAAGGAACAGGCGCGGGGTTCAAATCCCCGTTCGGGCTCGGGGACGGCTAGCAGTCCCTCCGGAAACCGCTAGCCCGAGAGGCTAGGGCACCATCCGCAGGCCGGCCGCCTGCGAGGGGACACGTGCCCTGAGGGCGGTGCAGGTCCGGACATGCGGTTGTGGCGCAGCAGGTAGCGCGACACCTTGCCAAGGTGTAGGTCGCCGGTTCAAATCCGGTCAGCCGCTCGGAGGTACGGCATGGTACCTGACCAGGTGTCCAAGGCGGTCTACCCAGCCTTCGCGACCCTGGCGCAAACCCGGTCGGGGTAGCGGCCGGGAACGTGTCTCCGGGGTGCTCGCTGCCGTCGCCCCGGCGTCCGGAAGGACGCTGATCCCGCCCCGGCGGGTGAACGGTAGCCTTGCGGTTGTAGCTCAGCAGGCAGAGCATCAGGTTCCCAACCTGGAGATCGCCGGTTCGATCCCGGTCAGCCGCTCAGCCGACGCCAGCATCAGGCATTACGAGCTAACTGCCCCGAGGTACCCGGGCAGGGACGCCACGGTTGCCCAGGGCTAGATTCAAGCGGACTCCGGGCTGGCGGGGTCCGTCCATGGGCTTGTGGCGGAATGGCAGACGCGCTGGTTTCAGGAATCAGTGTCCCGGAAGGGGCGTGAGGGTTCGAATCCCTCGGGGCTCACCATGGAGAGCGAACCGGACGGGCGCGCCGGGCTTCGTTGCTAGCGAATGCGGGGGTAACACCCTGGGTTTCGATTACTCCGCTCTCTGCTCGGGTCCCGGCAGGCTCCCACGGTGGGTACACCGGAAGCCGGGACCGGCATGGAGAGGTCGCCTAGCGGTCTATGGCGCTTGCCCGGAAAGCAAGTTGGGGTCACCCTCGCGAGTTCGAATCTCGCTCTCTCCGCCAGCGGGCGTACCTGAACAGCATGGCCATGGCGATGAATCCGAGCGGCAGCGTGAGGTTCCACCACGTGTGCCATACGTCGCTGATCAGGAAGCCGGTGACGAAGCCGCCGACGACCCAGACAAGGTTCCACACGGCTTCAGTATGCGCCGTCAGGCGCTCATGGAAGGATCGCCCCCGGCGGGGCAACCGGCCTCGAAAGCCGGCGGCGGCGCAAGTCGTGGGGGTCGGCACCTCATCCTTCTGCTTACGGCCCGGTGCGCCGCCAGGGTCCTCCTGGCCACCAGGGGTTAGGCCCCCCGGCCAGCCCGAGGGCTGTCAGCGCGCCGCCGACGGCGATGATCCCGAGGACGGTCATGGCGGTGATGCCGGGTATCCCGGCGAGCGCGATGATGGCGGCGATGGCGAACGCGAGGGCCGCAAGCACGTATAGCATGCCGGTCAGCTTCCCCGGGCTGACCTGCGGTAACTAAGACATCAGGGGATGAACGAGGGCGTGTAGCTCGATTTGGTAAGAGCACTCGGCTGATAACCGAGAGGCAGCAGGTTCAACTCCTGCCGCGCCTACGAAACGCAGTGATCATCTTAGCCAGGACGTCCCGGCGACACGGCTGTACCGGGCACTGCGTTTCGCCTGGCGACATAGCTCAGTGGCAGAGCGCCCCGCCCATAACGGGGAGGCCGGCGGGTCGCTCCCGCCTGTCGCTACGGGCCGGTAGCTCAACGGTAAGAGCGGCACTCTTATGAAGTGTGCGTACCGGGATCAACACCTGGGCGGCCTACCGGCCGGGGGCAGGTGCCCGGCTCATGCCCGAGCAGGAGCACGCTCCCGGCCCACACGTGGAAGGCGCTCTCGCCGGGCAGCACCCCGAAAAGGCACAGGAAGCACCTCCAGGGGTAAGGTCCCTGGTAGGTGAACAACTGGCCGATCCGCACGAGCGGATCATACGGGCTGCTAGCTCAACGGGTAGAGCTACCGACTTTTAATCGGAGGGTTCAGGGTTCGAGTCCCTGGCGGCCCACCTAGCGCCATTAGCTCAGCGGAAAGAGCGGCCGGCTTCTACCCGGCTGGTCGGGGGTTCGAGTCCTCCATGGCGTGCGCCCGAGTGGAGGCACAGCGGCAGGAGAGCCCGCCAGGGGCTCGATCGCAGGCTTCAGGCACCGCGCTGGGACCCCTGGCAATGGTCCCTGAAGGGAACGACTAGCCCGGGTACCCAGCCGGCGGGTGACAAGTCCGGGCGTGCAAGGATGCCGGCCTCTGCGAGCGGGAGCGCATGCCTCCCGCGTCATGGTCCTGTCGTCTAACGGCAAGGATGCCTGCCCCTCAAGCAGGTGGCGAGGGTTCGATTCCCTCCAGGACCACGCAAGATCGGGGACCCGCTACGCGGGAGGACGGCCATCCAATGCGGTGTCCCCGTAATGAGATCCGGACCGCAGGTGGCTGAAATCCGCTGGACCGGACATAAGGCTCCATCGGCCAGTGGCTAGGCCACCTGCCTTTCAAGCAGGAGAAGACGGGTCGGAACCGTCTGGAGTCACGTTGGCATCAGGATTTATCCTGGTGTCCTTCGACGCGGAGTAGGGGAGTTCGGTGTCCCCGCTGGGCTCATAACCCTGAGATCGCAGGTTCAAATCCTGCCTCCGCTACTCGGGATGCCGGGATGGTGCCTTACCGCCGGCGGTAAGGGGGCACCGCCAGCCCGGTTCTATAACGGCTGGCCCGGCCGTCCCGCAGGGCAGGCCCAGCACCTGGATTCGCACCAGGTGATCGCAGCAGTCCCCCGCGCTGCGGGCCGGCAGCGGGGACCCATTCCGGTGTGGCGCAATCGGCAGCGCAGCTCCCTGTTAAGGAGAGGGTTCTAGGTTCGAGTCCTGGTACCGGAGCGCAAGACCATGGTCGTGTAGGGGAGTCTGGCCGTCCCCGCCACCCTGTCAAGGTGGAGACTTCGCGGGTTCGAATCCCGTCTCGACCGCTTGCCGCAGCGACTCCCCGGAGATCAACGGGGCTCGCGCCCCCTGGCGGACCTGAGACTGAACAGGCCTGCGGCGCTACAGCCCGGTTATCCTCCGCCGGTTGTGCAGCTCGGCCTCGCCGAGCCGCTCCAGGCCGTGCACCGCGCCGCTGCGCCGGCCGCAGGCGAAGCCGAGGACGAAGACGACGATGATGATCACGGCAAACGCAAGTCCCATGCACCAAACGATACGTTCCCCGGGCTTACCTGGCCATCCGGGGACGAAACGGGCGCTTAGCTCAGCGGAAGAGCGCTTCTCTGACACAGAAGAGGCCGGAGGGTCAGCACCTCCAGTGCCCACGGGAGAGCAGTGGTGAAATCGGTAGACATTGGCGAGGTAGGGTGCCACCCCCTCATGCAGGTTCGAGCCCTGCCTGCTCTTTGCGGCCCCGGTTGCAACCGGGGCCGCCCCAGCATGCGCGCGTAGCTCAACGGATAGAGCACCAGCCTACGGAGCTGGGTTAGTGGAGGTTCGAGTCCTCTCGTGCGTACGGTCCCAGGGTGCCAGTTCTAGACCCCTCCTCCTGGTCACTCATGTGGGAGACACACCAGGTGCCGCCGCACCCACCCCACCTGGGGAGCGGCGGGACATCCTGAGGACTGCTTACGGGCGACTAGCTCAAAGGGAGAGCGCTGGTCTCACACACCAGGGGCTGGAG
>Ga0070710_10000188_pt1 | contig 28695 bp, 20 predicted proteins | sample LARL52metaG_FD_65454 | JGI IMG/M metagenome (GOLD analysis project Ga0070710, IMG submission 65454) | Corn, switchgrass and miscanthus rhizosphere microbial communities from Kellogg Biological Station, Michigan, USA - LAR L5-2 metaG | ecosystem: Host-associated > Plants > Roots > Rhizosphere ...
GGCCGGTTCTCCGGTGGCACGACCGGGGACTGGCAGCTCGCGGAGAACGCCGGTCAGCTCGGCGAGAAGCGCGACCCGGCGATGCGGCTGCCGCGCGCCCTGGAGTTCAACGCCTCCGCCGAACCCGGTGCCGACGGCGAGCTGGAGCTGGTCACCCTGATCTCGTGGCCGTCCGGGGTCTTCACCGACGATGACGTCGCGCGGATCGGCGAGCACTTCGTCGCCGCGCTGGAAGGCCTGGCGGAGCTCACCTCAGGCGGCCACTCCCCCAGCGACTTCCCGCTGCTGCCGCTCACCCAGGCCGACGTCGACGCGCTGGACTCGCCGGCGTTGCGCGAGATCCTGCCGCTGACGCCGTTGCAGGAAGGCCTGTACTTCCACTCCGTCTTCGACGACGACTCCGCGCACCGGTACGTCGAGCAGCAGCTGCTGACGCTGACCGGTGCCGTCGACGCCGGGCGGCTCGAAGCAGCGGCGGCGCGGGTGTTCGAGCTGTTCGGAAACCTGGCCGCGCGGTTCGCGAGCCTCGCCGACGGCCGGGTCGTGTCGGTGCTGGAGTCGGGGGTGCGGCCGGGGTTCACCGCGGTGAACGGCCAGGGCATGTCCGACGAGGAGATCAGCGAGCTCGCCGAACGCGACCGGGTCGCCGGGTTCGACCTCGCCACCGGCCCGCTGATGCGCTTCACGCTCGTGCGCACCGCGCCGCAGCGGTACGTGCTCGTGCAGACCGTGCACCACATCATCGCGGACGGCTGGTCGGTGCCGCCGATGCTGCGCGCGTTGCTCGCCGAGTACGATGCGCCGGGGTCGGTGCACGTGCGCGGCAGCTACGCCGACTACGTGCGGTGGCTCGTCGAGAGCGACGCCGAGGAGAGCGACCGCGTCTGGGCACGCGAGCTGGAGGGCCTGCCCGGACCGTCGATCACCGTGCCGGACCACCTGCCGTCCGAGCTGTTCGCCGACATGACCCTGGCCGCACCGTCCGATGTGGACGAACGGGTGCGCGCGGCCGGGGTGTCGCTCAGCGTCGCCGTGCACAGCGCGTGGGCGTTGACGCTCGGCGGAATCCTGGGCCGCCAGGACGTCGTGTTCGGCTCGACGGTGTCGGGTCGTGACGCCGACGTGCCCGGCATCGACGAGCTCGTCGGACTGTTCATCAACACCGTTCCGGTGCGTGCCAGGTGGTCCGGTGCGACGACCGCCCGCGAGCTGCTGGACGCCGTGCGCGCCCACCAGACCGCCGTGCTGCCGCACCAGCACGTGTCGCTGACCAGGATCGGCAAGCTCGCGGGCGCCGGATCGCTCTTCGACACGCTCGTGGTGTTCGACGTGGCGACCGACGTGACCTCGTTGCGCTGCGACTCGTTCGGGATCGCGGACATCGTCAACGAGGGCGCGCCGCACTACCCCCTGACGCTGGTGGTCGCCCGCAGGCCCGACGGCTCGCTGTGGTTCAACCTGGTGCACGACACCGCGGTCATCCGCCCGTCTGGTGCGCGAAGGATCGTGGAGAGGTTCGCCGAAACCCTCGACGCCCTGTTGAACGGCGAGATCCACGCGCCGCGGAGCGCCGAACCCGCCCTGGCCTCGCCCGCCACGCTGGCCGAGCTGTTCGACGCCGCCGCGGACCGCGCCCCCGAGGCGCGTGCCGTGACGTTCTGCCGGATCGACGGCACCTCGGAAAGCCTGTCGTACGGCGAGCTGGCCGAGGCGAAGAACCGGCTGGCGCGCACGCTCGCGAACGCCGGGGTCGGGCCGGACGAGCGGGTCGCGGTCGCCGTGCCCCGTTCGCTGGAGCAGGTCATCTCGCTCGTCGCGGTCGTGTCGGCGGGTGGCGCGTACGTGCCGCTGGACGAGGCGTACCCGGACGACCGGCTCGAATACCTGATCTCCGACACCGCTCCGCGGGTCGTGCTCATCGCCCCGGAACGGCGCGACCGCTTCGCCGCGATCATCTCGCGGACCGGCAGCGCCGCACGGGTGGTCGCGATCGGCGACGAGGTGCCCGGTACCGGCGTGATCACCCCGGCGGCCTGGGAGCACCCGGCGTACGTGATCTACACGTCCGGGTCGACCGGCAGGCCCAAAGGTGTCGTGATGCCGCACCGCGGCGCGGTGACGTTCCTCGCGAACATCCAGCCGGACATGGGTTTCGGGCCGGACGACGTGATGACGCAGTTCCACTCGTTCTCGTTCGACCCGTCGGTGCTGGAGGTGTGGGGCGCGCTGACCAACGGCGCCGAACTGGTGGTGCCCGACCGCGCGCTGACCCGCTCGCCGGTCGACTTCCACCGGCTGGTGCGCGAGCGCGGCGTCACCTTCGCCGTCCAGACGCCGTCGGCGTTCTACCAGTTCATCGAGGCGGACAGGCACAACGAACCGATCACCACCGTGCGCCGGTTCGTCATCGGCGGTGAGGTGCTGGAACCCGGCCGGATGCGCGACTGGGCGGCGCGGTACGGCACCCGGCGGCCGGACCTGGCCAACTGCTACGGCCCGACCGAGTCCACTGTGTACACCACTCGGCACGTGCTGGACGACTACGACTACGCGCCGGGTCGTCCCGACGGCAGCCCGATCGGCGTCTCCGTGCCGGGTCAGCGGGCTTACGTGCTCGACGACCGGTTGCAGCCGGTCGGGCCGGGTGTGGCCGGCTCGCTCTACCTCGCCGGCCCGCAGCTCGCGGACGGTTACGCGAACCGGCCGGGGCTCTCGGCGAGCCGGTTCGTCGCCGACCCGTTCGCGGGCGACGGGTCCCGGATGTACCACACCGGCGACCTGGCGAAGTGGAACCTCGACGGCGACCTCGAGTTCATCGGGCGCGCCGACGGCCAGGTGCAGCTGCGCGGCTTCCGCATCGAGCTGGGCGAGGTCGAGGCCGTCGTCCGCGAGGTCGAGGGCGTGGTCGACGTGGCCGTGACCGTGGCGGACAACCACCTCGTCGCGCACGTCGTGGGCACGCCGCCCGCCGGCATCAAGTCGATTCTCACCGGGAAGCTGCCCCAGCACATGGTGCCGCAGCGGTTCATCCCGCTGGACAAGCTGCCGATCACGGTCAACGGCAAGCTGGACCGCGCCGTGCTGGAGGCACGTGCCCGCCACGACGACGCCCCTGTCAGCACGGCGAACGCCTCCGTGCTCGACTCGCTCGTCGAGATCTTCCGCGACGCCCTGCCGGTGTCCGAGGTGGACGCCGACACCGACTACTTCGCGGCGGGCGGCGACAGCATCATCGCGATCGGTGTGGTGAACCGGGCACGGGCGCTGGGCTTGGCGATCTCGCCCCGCGACATGTTCCTGCACAAGACCCCGCGAGCGCTGGCGGAGAAGTTCGCCGTGCAGCCCGTGACGCAACAGGTCCCGGTCGAGTTCACCGACGGCCCGGTTGCCCCGACGCCGATCATGTTGCGGCTGCGGGACCTCGGCGGGTCGCTCGACAGCTTCGCGCAGGCCAGGCAGCTGGAGTGCGCGAGCCTGGAGGACGCCCGGCGCGCGGCGAACGCCGTCGTGGCAACGCATCCCGCGTTGCGCCTGCGGCTGGACACCGGCCACGGCGTGTGGTCGTTGCGCACCGAACCGGCGGCCGAGGTGGACGTCGCGGTGTCGGCGGACGAACCGCAGGAGGCGGCCGAGGCGGCCGCGGCACGGCTCGACGCCGAAGCCGGTGTGATGGCGGCCTTCACGTGGCTGGAGGATCGCCGCGCGCTCGTCGTGGTGGTGCACCACCTCGCGGTGGACGCGGTGTCCTGGATGATCCTGCTCGAAGACCTCGCCGTCGCGCTGCGGGGCGAGGAGCTCGCGCCGGTGACGACGTCGTTCGCCTCGTACGCCGCCGCGTTGACGGTGAGCGCCCAGTCCGGCGGCGATCTGCGCCGGTGGACCGAGACGCTGGACGCCCCGGCACTCACGCCGCGGCTCGGTGGGCGGCGCCAGGTCGCCGTCACGCTGGCCGCCGACATCACCGGCCACGTCGTGCGCAAAGCACCGGCCGTGCTCGGCATCGGCCTGACCGAACTGCTGCTGGGCGCGCTGCGGACCTCGCTCACGGAGATCCAGGGCACGCCGACGGACCTGGTGATCGACCTCGAACGGCACGGCCGCGTGCCCGCCGCCGAGCACCACGACTACACCCGCACGGTCGGCTGGTTCACCGCCCTCGCACCCGTGCGGCTCAGTCCCGCAACGGATCCGGTCGCGGCGGCCCGTGAGGTCGTCGCACGGCAACCGGACGAGGTCGCGCACGTCGGGTTCGGTCAGCTGCGCTACCTGAACCCGCAGACGGCACCGGTGCTGGCCGCGCTGCCCCGGCCGCAGGTGCTGTTCAACTACCTCGGCCGCGCCAGCGAGTCGCAGGCGCTGCACGTCGATCCCGAGAACCGGCCGAGCCCGTACGCGGTCGAGGTCAACTGCTGGGTCGACGCCTCCGGCTCGCTGCGCGCCACGTTCGGGCTGACCGAGGACGTGTCCGACGAGATCGCGGCACGGTGGCTGCTCGCGCTGGAACGGATCGCGGACGCCTCGGCGGCCGTGCGGCACACCGCGCCGGTCTCGCCGCTGCAGCGCGGCCTGTACTTCCAGGCGGAGCTCGCGGGCAGGTCCGGTCAGTACGTGGCGCAGAGCTGCTTCACGTTCGACCGGCGGCTCGACCCCGGCGCCCTGGGCAGGGCCCTGGCCCACGTCATCGCGAAGCACCCCGTCGTCGGCGCGGGCTTCGAGACCGACGAGAACGGCGTTCCGGTGCAGGTGCTGGGGATCAGCGGCGAGGTGCCGGTGCGGACCGTGGACGTGCTGAACGACGACGCCGTCGAGGCGTTGCGCGCCGAGGACCGCGCCACGGGGTTCGACCTGACCTCACCGCCGCTGGTGCGGTTGACGATCCTCCGGCTGCCGAACGGCCACGACACGTTGCTGTTCACCAACCACCTGCTGCTGTGGGACGGCTGGTCGCGCGCGATCGTGCTGGACGACCTGTTCGACGCCTACCGCGCGTTCCTCGCGGGCGAGACCGTCGACCCGACGCCCGCCACGCCGAGCTTCGAGAGCCACACCCGTGCGCTCGCCGGGAAGGACGCCGAGGCGGCGCAGCGGTTCTGGGCGGACCACCTCGCCGGCCTCCCCGGACCGACACTCCTTAGTGGACAGTCCACTTCGGACTCTCTCCCGACGAAGATCGTGCGAACGCTGCCGGTCGAGGCGTCGAACCGGGTGCGGGAGACCGCGCGCCGGCACGGTGTGACGGTGAACTCGGTGCTCACCGGCGCACTCGGGCTGGTGCTCGGCCAGGAGACCGGGCGCGGCGACGCGGTGTTCGGCGTGACGGTGTCCGGACGTGAGGAGGAGGGCACCGAGGGCATCGTCGGCGTGCTGCTGAACACCGTGCCGCTGCGGGTGACCGCGCAGCCGCACGACACCGTGGGCGAGTTCCTGGCGTCCGTGCAGGACTCACGGGTCGCGACGATGGAGCACGAGCACCTCGGGCTCGGCGAGATCCAGCGCGCGAGCGGCCACGACCAGCTGTTCGACAGCCTGTTCGTGCTGCAGAACTTCCTGGACGACGACACGTTCACCGAGTTCGACGCGAAGAACGGGATCATCGGCCACGACGCCGAGGACTCGACGCACTACCCGTTCACGTGGGTCGTCACGCCGGGCGAGGAGCTCACGGTCAAGGTCGAGTACCGGCCGGACGTGACCGATCCCGCGTTCGCACAACGGTTGTTCGACTCCTACCTGCACATGCTCGACGAGCTGACCCGCGGGGACGGCGTGCTGGGCTCGCTCGGGTCGAGGCTGGCGCCGGAGCTCAACCCCGCCAACGACTTCGGCGACCTCACCGTGGTCGACCTGTTCGACCGGGCCGCCGACCGCACCCCCGATCGGGTCGCGCTCGTCGCACACGGCGGCACGATGACGTTCGCGCAGCTGCGGGACCGCAGCCGGCAGCTGGCCGGAGTGTTGTCCGGCCAGGGCATCGGCGTCGAGACCTCGGTCGCCATCGCCGTGCCGCGGTCGATGGAGTGGGTCGTCGCGCTGTTCGGCATCATGCGTTGCGGCGCGGCATACGTGCCGTTGGAGCTGGACCACCCGGACGAGCGGATCGCCGCGATCCTCGCCGACGCGCGGCCGTCGTTGACCATCACGACCAGCGCGGTGGCGCCGCGGCTCCAGGGCTCGACGTTCCTGCTGGACGAGCCGTGGCCGTCAGCCGAGCCGGTGATCACGTTCGCGCCGAACGACCCCGACCGGCTCAGGCACGCGGCCTACACGATCTACACCTCGGGCTCGACCGGCGAACCCAAGGGCGTGGTGACCGAGTACGCCGGGCTGACCAACATGCTGGTCAACCACCAGCGGCGGATCTTCGAGCCGGTGCTGGCCGAGCACGGGCACCGGACGTTCCGGATCGCGCACACCGTGTCGTTCGCGTTCGACATGTCGTGGGAGGAGCTGCTCTGGCTCGCCGACGGCCACGAGGTGCACATCTGCGACGAGGAGCTGCGCCGCGACGCCACCGGCCTCGTCGAGTACTGCGCGGAGCACGAGATCGACGTCATCAACGTGACGCCGACCTACGCGCAGCAGCTGGTCGCCGAAGGGTTGCTCGACGGTGACCGCAAACCGGCGCTCGTGCTGCTCGGCGGCGAGGCCGTCACACCGACGCTGTGGCAGCTGCTCGCGGAGACGCCCGGAACCGTCGGCTACAACCTTTACGGGCCAACGGAGTACACGATCAACACGCTGGGCGTCGGCACGTTCGACTGCGTCGACCCGGTGGTCGGCGTGCCGATCGACAACACCGACGTCTACGTGCTGGACCCGTGGCTGCGGCCGGTGCCGGACGGTGTCGCGGGCGAGCTGTACGTGTCGGGCGTGGGCATCGCGCGCGGTTACCTCGGGCAGCCCGGCCAGTCCGCGGAACGGTTCGTGGCGTGCCCGTGGGTGCCGGGTGAACGGATGTACCGGACCGGCGACCTGGTGATCCGGCGCCCCGACGGCAACCTGCTCTACCTCGGCCGCACCGACAAGCAGGTCAAGATCCGCGGGCACCGGGTGGAGCTGGGCGAGGTCGAGGCGCGGTTCGCCGCGCATCCGGGCGTGAAGTTCGTCGCCGCCGTCGCGCAGTCCGACCCCCAGGTCGACGGCGCGTACCGGCTCGCGGCCTATCTCGTGCTGGAGACGGGCGCCGACCTCGGGTCGGTCGCGGCCGAGGTAGGCGCGGGCCTGCCTGACTACCTGCGGCCCACGCACTACGCCCAAGTGGACGCGATCGGGTTGACGGTCAACGGAAAGGCCGACACCGCGGCCTTGCCGCAGGCCCGTCCGCTCGGCACCCTGGTGCAGCACGAGGAGCGGGAGCTGACCGAGACCGAGACCGCGGTGCGCGAGCTGTTCGCCGAGGCGCTCGACCTCGACGAGGACGAGGTGGGCATGACGAGCGGCTTCACCGACCTGGGCGGGCACTCGATGCTCGCGGTGCGGCTGATCGGCCTGCTGCGCCGCGAGTTCGGTCCCGTGATCACGATCCGCGACCTGCTGGCTCTGTCCACCCCCGAAGCGATTGCGCGCCACGTTGACGAACACTGAAGTCCGCACCGGACGCGAGATCCTGCGGATCGCGTTGCGCCGCAACGTCGGCGCGATGGCGTCCGGCACCCTGCTGATGGGCTCGTACCAGGCCGCGGAGACCGCCGTGCCGATCCTGCTCGGCGTGATCGTCGAGTACGCGTTGCGCGGCGGCCACCTCCGGTCGCTGAGCATCGCTCTGCTGGCGCTCGGGCTCGTCATGGCGACGGTGTCGTACTCGTGGCGGTTCGGCATGCGGATCCTGCAGAAGGCGAACACGACGGAGGCGCACCGGTGGCGGGTCGCGGTCGCCGACCACGGCCTGCGACCGGTGGCGCGTGACGTCGGCCTGAAGTCCGGCGAGGTGCTCACCATCGCCACCGAGGACGCCGACCAGACCGCGGACATCATCGAGGTGGTGCCGCTGCTGATCAGCTCGCTGGTGTCGGTGGCGATCACGGGCGTGGTGCTGGCCCTGATCAGCGTGCCGCTGGGCGTGCTGGTGTTCGCCGGCACAGCCGCGATCCTGACCGTGCTCAGCGTGCTGTCCCGACGGATCGGCGCGAGCACCCAGGTGCAGCAGGCGAAGGTCGCGCGGGCCGGGGCGAAGGTGTCCGACCTGATCGCGGGTCTGCGGCCGCTGCACGGTTTCGGCGGCAGCTACGCGGCGTTCCAGGCGTACCGCCGGGTGAGCACCGAAGCCAGGAAGCAGTCCATCGTCGTGGCGCGGGTCAACGGCGTCTACGCGGGCACGGCCCTGGCGCTGAACTCGCTGCTGGCGGCGGCGGTGACGCTGTGGGCGGGTCTGCTGACGTTCCACGGCCAGATCTCGGTGGGACAGCTGGTGATGGCCGTCGGGCTGGCGCAGTTCCTGATCGAGCCGCTGAAGATGTTCGCGGAGATGCCGAAGTACGTCATGATCGCGCGCGCCTCCGCCGAACGGATGGCGCTGGTCCTGGCCGCTCCCCCGCGCATGACGCCGGGGGTCGAGGTGCCGGGTCCCGAAGGCGGCCTTGAGGTCGAAGGGCTGACGCACGGGACGTTGCGGGACCTGACGTTCTCGGTGCGACCCGGCGAGTTCGTGGCGATCGCGGCCTACCAGCCGCTGGCCGCCGCCGAGCTCGCGGCGGTGCTGTCCGTCGACGTGCCACCGGCCGCGTACGAGGGCGTGGTCCGGGTGGCCGAGCGGGAGATCGCGGCGCTCACGATCGAGAGCGTGCGCACCCACCTGCTGGTCAACCCGTCGCACCACGAGGTGTTCGCGGGAACGTTGCGCGACAACGTGGATCCGTCCGGCGACAGCGCGCTGGTCGACGAGGCGGTGTCGGCCGCGATGCTGACCGACGTGGTGGAGCTGCACGCCGAAGGCCTCGACTACGCCGTGCGCGACCGCGGCGCCAACCTCTCCGGCGGCCAGCGGCAGCGGTTGTCGCTCGCCAGAGCCCTGGCCGCGGATCCGGAGATCCTCGTGCTGCACGACCCGACCACGGCCGTCGACGCGGTGACCGAACAGCTCATCGCCCGCAACGTCGCCGCACTGCGCCGCGGCCGCACCACCGTCGTGATCACCAGCAGCCCGGCGCTGCTCGACGTGGCCGACCGCGTGCTGGTCCTCGACGACGGCACGGTCACCGGCGAGGGCACGCACCGCGAGCTGCTCGGCCGCGACTCCTCCTACCAGCTGGCGGTGGCCCGATGAGGTTCGACTGGCGCGGCGGCCCGGCCACCGTGGTGTTCGAGAGCTCGCTGGACCCCGTCGAGCTGCGGCACCAGGGCGGCGACCTCTGGTCCGCCGAAGTCGAGATGCCCGAACGGTTCCGGGTGACGTACCACTTCGTCGACACCGCCGGGGACGAGCACGCCGACCCGTCGAACCCCTCGGCGGCGGGCCCGAACCGGTCGATCCTCACCACCCCCGGACTGGAACCGCAGCCGCACTGGCCGGTCGTGGGACCGGACGAGCTGCTGGACCTGCCTTCACTGCGGATCCGCTGGAACGGCGCTCTCGGCCGCAAGACCGTGCGCGTGCACCAGGGCGGCGAACCGGTCGTGCTGCTCCTCGACGGCGACGACTGGATGTACGTGCACCCGTTGATGACCGCGTACGAATCGATGATGAAGGCCGGCGAGGCACCGCCCGCCACCCTCGTCTTCCTGCCCACGCCACGGGACCGCGGCACCGAGTACCGCGATCCCGCGCTGTGGCAGGCGATCCGCGACGAGCTGCTGCCGTTGCTCGACTCGAACGGCGTGCCGGTCGACCCCGCGAAGCTCGTCGTCGCCGGGCAGAGCCTCGGCGGGCTGAGCGCGTTCGAGGCCGCGCTGGACCTCCCGGACCTCGTGACGCGGGTGGCCTGCCAGTCCGGCTCGTTCTGGTGGGCGCGCGACCTGCCCGGCCACGGGATCTCGCTCGACGGCCCGGCCGGTGGGGACATCGCGGCACGGCTGCGCGGCCGTGACCTGTCCGGGCTGCACGTGGCGTTCGACGTCGGCGAGCACGAACCGGCGATGCACCGGCACTGCGCGGCCGTCGAGGAACTGGCCTCGGCCGCGGGCGCGACCGTGCGGGTGAACCGTTCGCCCGCCGGCCACGACCGCGTCGGCTGGCGGCACGCCCTGGTGCGCGACGTCGCCTGGTTGCTCAGCGAGCTGTGAACCGATCCGGCAGGCTGTACGGCAGGTCCGAACCTGCGGTGATCTCGGTGATGCTGATCGTCCCGGACGCCGACGCGGCGCTCGCCTGGTACCGCCACCAGCTGCCGTGGGGCACGCACCGGCAAGGCGGCTTCACCGACCCGTTCGGCCACAAGTGGTCCGTGGGCGACCGGTCACCGCTGCGCTGACCGGAACCGGGCTCAGTTCCGCCTGCGGGCACGGCGGCCGGGAGCCGCCTCCGCGGGTGTCCGCAGGTCTTCGAGGAGCTCCAGCTGGCCGGTGATGACGCCGGTGAGGATGCGCCTGGCCACGGCGAGCAGTTCGGCGACGTGGGGGCTCGTCAGCGAGTAGAAGACGTTGGAGCCTTCTTTGCGAGTGGTGACCAGGCCGGCCCGGCGCAGCACGGCCAGCTGCTGGGAGAGGTTGGCGGCTTCGATGCCGACCTCGGGCAACATCTCCGCGACGGAGTGCTCGCGCTCGCTCAGCAGCTCGAGCACCCGGATGCGGGCCGGGTGGCCGAGCGTCTTGAAGAACTCCGCTTTGACCTGGTAGAGGGGCCTGCTCATGTGCGCCTCTTCCCGTCGACCATCGTCATGGCGCTGATCCTCCCTGGTGGATCACGGGTGGTGCGACTCGGGATGCGTTTCCACGGGGTTGCGCAGTTGCCGGCCTCACCGACTGCGCAACCCCGAATCGCCTGGCACGGCTTCAGTCGAGGCGGCGCCGGAGCGCCTCCAGCTCGTCGTGCAGGGCCGTGGGAAGCCTGTCCCCGATGGTGGCGAACCACTGTTCGATCAGCGGCAGCTCGGCGCGCCACTCGTCGTGGTCGACGGTGAGCGCCTGGCGGATGTCCCAGTGCGACGACGGGTCGAGGCCGCGCAGGTCGAGGGCCTTGGTGCCGGGGACCCAGCCGATCGGGGTGTGGAACGCGGTCGCGTGGCCTTCGATGCGGTCGACCACCCACTTGAGGACGCGCGCGTTCTCCCCGAACCCCGGCCACAGCAACCGGCCGTCGTCGCCGCGGCGGAACCAGTTGACGTAGAAGATCTTGGGCGGTTTCGCGGTGCGTTCGCCGGCGTCGATCCAGTGCTGGAGGTAGTCGCCGACGTGGTAACCGATGAACGGCAGCATCGCCATGGGGTCGCGGCGCACCACGCCGGTGGTCTCCGTGGACAGCGTGGCTCCCAGGAACACGCCGTGCCGCCAGCCGAAGGACTCCGCGACGAGCGGGACCGTGGTGGTGCGGCGGCCACCGAAGAAGATCGCCGAGATCGGCACGCCGCCGGGGTCGTCCCGTTCCGGCGCGATGACCGGGCATTGGGCGATCGGGGCGCGGTAGCGGGCGCCGGGGTGCGCGGCCGGCTCGGCGGACTCGGGCGTCCAGTCGTCGCGGCGCCAGGAGGTGAGGTGGTCCGGCGCGAGGTCGGAGCAGCCCTCCCACCAGACGTCGCCGTCGTCGGTGAGCGCGACGTTGGTGAAGACGGAGTTGCCCTCGGCCAGGGTGCGCATGGCGTTGGGGTTGGTCCGCCAGCCGGTGCCGGGTGCGACGCCGGAGAAGCCGTTCGCGGGGTTGACGGCGTAGAGGCGGCCGTCGTCGCCGAAGCGCAGCCAGGCGACGTCGTCGCCGAGGGTTTCGACCTTCCAGCCGGGAATCGAGGGTTCGAGCATGGCGAGGCTGGTCTTCCCGCACGCCGAAGGGAACGCGGCGGCGATGTGGTGGACCGTGCCGTGGGGTGAGGTCAGCTTGAGGACGAGCATGTGCTCGGCGAACCAGCCCTCGTCGCGTGCCATCACGCTCGCGATGCCCAGCAGGGCGTTGCCGCCGTGGCCGGAGCCGTAGCTCCAGATCATCCGTTCCCCGGGGAACTGGGAGATGTACCTGGTCCGGTCGCACGGCCACGGCACGTCCGCCTGACCGGGCTTCAACGGGGCTCCGACGGAGTGCAGGCATCGCACGAACTCCGCGTCCTCGCCGAACAGTTCCAGCGCCGCGCTGCCCGCGCGGGTCATGACGTGCAGCGAGATCACCACGTACGCGGAGTCGGTGATCTCCACGCCCAGCACGGGTTTCTCCGCGGTGAGCGGGCCCAGGCAGAACGGGACGACGTACATCGTCCGGCCGGCCATGCTGCCCCGGTAGTGCTCGGTCATGACGATCTTCATGTCGAGCGGGTCCACCCAGTTGCCGGTGGGACCGGCATCGGCTTCGTCGGCCGTGCAGAGGTAGGTGTGGTCCTCGTCCCGCGCGGTGTCGGCGGGGTCCGAGGCGCACCAGAACGAGTTCGGCTTCTTCTCCAGCCGCACCAGCGTGCCCGCCTCGACCAGCCCGTCGGTCAACCGGCGCCATTCCAGCGGGGAACCGTCGCACCACACCACCCGGTCGGGAGTGGTCAGCGCCGCGACCTCGGACACCCACTCCAGCAGGCCGCGGTGTGCGGTGGGGGCGGTCATCGTGCGGCTCCCCGGTGCAGCGCGTCCGCCGCGAACTCGGCGACCTGGCGGGTGAGGGTCTCGTCGATCCGCCGGGGCAGCTGTTCGCCGGGCGGGGTGGCGGCCGACAACACGACGGCGCAGGCGTGCTGCACCTCCGGGGTCAGCCGCGCGCGTGGGTGCCGGGTGAGCGCCTGGAGCAGGCCGGGCAGGGCCAGCACCGGGTCGCGGGCGGGATCCGGCACGATCACCGCCGGTGCGGCGTGCCGGGGCCAGGCGAACCGGCCGCCGCCACCGACCAGGTTGATCACGGCGGTGGCGTCGGCGGCGATGCGGCGCAACGGGAACGCGAGCGCGTCGGCGGGGTTCCACGTGGTGATGTCCCGGATGCCCGCCGCCAGCAGGACGGGGTTGAGCAGCGGCATGGTGTTCGCGCCCGCGATGACGACCCTGCTGGTCTCCGGCGTGCGGCCGGCGCGGCCCAGTGACGTCAGCAGCGCCGCGGTCAGCGCGGCCGCGGTGCAGTCCCGATCGGTGAGCACCGGGACGTCGGTGACGGACGTGCGCGCCCTCTGCTCCCGTTCGGGCGTGGCGCGGACGAGCAACACCGCGCTGGTGCCGGCCGGGAGGGCGTGCAGCCCGTAGTCCGAGGCGATCACCCGGGTCGCCAGCCCCGCCTGCTCTTCGACCAGTGCGGCGTAGCGACGCAGCACGGCCGTGGTGGCGCCGATTCCACCTACCACGGCGACGACGGCGCGTTCCGCGGTCAACGTGCGAGTCCCGAGTTCTCCAGCAGCGCCGGGTCGAACCACCGGGTGGTGTCGATGCCGTGCTGGGCGGCTCGCAGGAGCAGGTCGCGCATCCTGGCGCTGTGCAGGTGGACCTCGTACTCGTGGCCGGCTTCCACGGCCTGCTTCAGCATCTCCTCGGCCTCGGCGACCTTGCTTCGCAGCTCTGCTTCGAACTCGCTCATCGTCCTCGACATCTCCCTCGTCCGCGGACTCCATAATCTGCGGACTTAAATAATTATGCAAGTCTTTGGGCGCTGCGTCACTACAGGTCGTTGCCGGCGTAGGACAGGTTGAAGCTCTTGTTGGTCAACGGGAAGTCGGGAACGATCGTGTCGGCCAGCGCGACCGGCAGCGCGGGCCAGTTGAAGAAGCTGGGGTCCACGACCTTCACCCGGCTCAGCCGTCCGTCGCCGTCCAGTTCGGCGCGGTGCACGATCGTGCCGCGCCAGCCCTCGACGATGCCGACCCCGGAACCGCCGGCGGTGGTGACGTCCGGACCTGTCGCGCCGGTCCGGCCGCCGAGCATGTCGGCGAGGCTGGTGATCATGGCGATGGACGTCGCGATTTCCTCCGCGCGGACCAGGAAGCGGGACAGCACGTCACCGTCGGTCCGGGAGTGCACCGTGCGGGGGAACTCCGCGGACAGGAACGGGTGGTCGTGCCGGGCGTCCACGGCCAGGCCGCTGGCGCGGGCCACGACGCCGAGCGTGCCGAGGTCGGCGGCCTGGTCGCGGCCCAGCGGGGCGGTGCCGGTGAACCGGTCGGCCACCACGGTGTTCGACAGGGCCAGCTCGACGATCTCGGCCGCGTCCGCGCCGATGGCGGCCAGCTCGCGCGGATCGGGCAGTGCGGTGACCGTGGCGCCGCCGGGGTGGACGGCGCCGCGCAGCAGCCGGTGACCGGTGACGGTGTCGTTGAGGCGCAGCAGACGTTCGCGGACGCGCTGGGCGTGAGCGTTGAGCACACCGTAGGCGACGTCGTTGCACAGGGCGCCGATGTCGGTGATGTGGTTGTAGAGGCGTTCGAGCTCCAGCAGGATCGCGCGGATGCGTTGCGCGTCCTCGGGTACCGGCCGGCGGCGGGCGTCCTCGACGGCGAGGCAGTACGCGAGGGTGTGCCCGACGCTGGTGTCGCCGCTGATCCGTTCCGCCAGCTCGACGCCCTGCTCTGGCATCCGTCCGGAGAAGAGCTTTTCGAGTCCTCTGTGGACGAACCAGAGGCGGGCCTTGAGGTTGAGGATGGTCTCGCCGACCACGGAGAACCGGAAGTGGCCCGGTCCGATCATGCCGGCGTGCACCGGGCCGACCGGGATCTCGTACACGCCGGGGCCTTCGACCGTGCGGAACGGGTACGGCCCGTCGACGCTGCCGAACGCGGGTGGGTCGCCCGCGTCGGTGAGCATCGGGTACCAGCCACGGGGCCAGTGGAAGTGGCGCACGAGTCGTTGTGGCAGCGGGTGGCCGGTGGGCACGATGCCGAACAGGTCGTGCATCTCGCGTTCGAACCGCCCGGCGGCGAACGACGATCCCGCCAGGCTCGGCACCGCAGGTGCGCCGGGGTCGAGCGGCACGTGCAGTTCGACCCTGCGGTCCGGGGCGGCCGCGGTGAACAGGTACACCGCCCGCAACCGGTCGCCGTCATCGTGACCGGCGACCAGCGCCAGCCGGAAACCCCGCTCCAGCAGGGCATCGGCCTGCGCGGGCAGTTCGGCGGGAGTGAGCGTTCTCGTGATCATCGAGTTACCACCAGGGGCTGGGCGGCCAGGTCGAGCAGGGCGGGCAGTCCTCCGGCGGCGACGCCGAGCACGGCACAGGCGAGCAGCCCGCAGGCCAGGGCGATCGGGACCGGTGACGCGGCGGCGGTGCCCGAGACGTCCTCAGTGGACGGTGGGCCGAGCAGCATGCGGCTGGTGCCGTTGATCAGGGCGGCGGCGATCACCAGCACCAGCAGCAGCGCGGCCGAGGTGGCCAGGCCGAGACCGGCGCCGAAACCGGCGCGGACGAGACCGAGCTCGCTGGCGAACAGGCTGAACGGGGGCAGGCCGGCCAGGGCGAGCACACCGGCCCCGAAGGTCGTGGCGAGCGCGGGATGGCGGGAGAGAAGGCCGCGCACGCCGTCGATCCGGCTGGTGCCGGTGAGCTGCAGGACGCGCCCGGCGCCGAGGAACAGCACCGCCTTGGCCAGCCCGTGCCCGAGGACGTGCAGGAGCGCCGCGGTCAGCGCGAGCGGGCTGCCGATCGCGGCTCCGAACGCGACCAGGCCGAGGTGTTCGATGCTGGAGTACGCCAGCATCCGCTTGTAGTCGCGCTGCCCGATCAGCAACGACGCGGCCAGCGCGAGCGACGCCAGCGCCATCACGGTGAGCAGCGTGCGGGCGAACCCGGTGCCCAGCGCGGCGTCGCTGATCACCTTGACCCGCAGGACCGCGTAGAGCGCCACGGACAACAGCACCCCGGACATCAGCGCCGACACCGGCGCCGGGGCCTGGGAATGCGCGTCGGGCAGCCACGCGTGCAGCGGTGCCAGGCCGGCTTTCGTGCCGAAACCGAGCACCAGCAACACGATCGCGATCCGGGTGACGCCGGGATCCAGCCCGTGCGCCTGCGCGCTGAGCGTGACGAGGTCCAGGCCCGCGGTGCCGGGGGTGTGGGCGGCGGCGAAGTTGAGCACGATCGTGCCCAGCAGGGCGAGAGCGATCCCGGCCGAGCAGATCACCACGTACTTCCACGCGGCCTCGACCGAGGCACGGGTGCGGCGTTGCCCGACCAGGAACGCGGTGACGATCGTGGTCGCCTCGACCGCCACCCACACCACGCCGAGGTTCGCGGCGAGCACCGCGAGCGCCATCGTGGCCAGGAACAGCTGCACGAGCACGCCGTGCCGCGCGGCCGTGCGGGTCGTCGCCCTGCCCGCCGCGATCTCGGCGCGGAAGTACGCGGGCGTGGCCGCCGTGGCGATCAGCCCGACCGCGCCGATCACCAGCAGCATGAAGGCCGACAACGCGTCCGCGCGCAGCAGCCCGGCCGGCGCGGTCACGGGCCCGGACCGGCTCACCCGCACCGCCAGCGCGATCGCGGTGGCCAGCACGGCACCGGCGGACGCGGCACCGGCCCAGGTGGTGGCGCGGCGCCGGCCGAACAGCAGGTGGACGAGCGCACCGAGCACGGGCACTCCCACGGGAACGAGCAGAGTCATCAGTCGCGCAACTCCCGCAGTTCGTCGAGGTCGGTGTCGCCGAAGGTCTCCCGCATCCGGGTGGTGAGCACCTGCATGACCAGCACGGCCAGCAGGACGTCGAGCGACACGCCGAGCTCCACCACGAGGCCGGCGCCGGTGGTGGTCGTGAGGAAACCGACCGCGGTGATCCCGTTGTCCATCAACAGGAACCCGACCAGCTGCGACAGCGCGCGCCGCCGGGTGACCAGCACGAAGAACCCGATCAGCACCACCGTCACCCCGACCGGGACGGCCTGCGTCGCCGCCGACGGCGCCAGCTCCACCAGCGGCCGGGACACCGCGTAGGCCAGCAGCGTCAACGCGGCGGCGGCCAGCAGCGACGCGGAGACGTTCACCAACGGCCTGGTCTCCCGCCGCGACTCCCCCGCGCCCGCCAGCGCCCGGCGCAGCAGGTGCGGCAGGACGCCCGCCCGCAGCACCAGCACCCCGGCGGCAACAGCCCACAGCTCGGCCGAGCCCTCGTGTGCCGCCAGCACGCCCACGAGCACGGCGAGCGCGGCACCCTGCAACGCGAACACCCGGATGATCACCGCGAGCTCGCGTCGCCACAACACCAGCACCGCGGTCAGCAACAGCGCACCGCAGGCCAGGTCCAGCAGCTGTACGTGCACGGTCCCCTCCTCAGGCCAGGAAGAACGAGGCCGCGACGGCCAGCAGCGCGAGCAGGAACGACCCGGCCAGCAGCTCGGGCACCCGGAAGAGCCGCAGCTTGGCCACGAACACCTCGGCGGCGGCCAGCAGCCCGCCGAGCACACCGACCTTCACCACCAGGGCCAGCACCCCGATCAGCAGCGCCAGCGGCGTGGCCTCGGCAGCGATTCCCCACGGTGCGAACAAGTTCGCCAGCAAGCCGAGGAACACCGACAACCGCATGGCCGATGCCAGTTCCACCAGCGCCAGATCAGGTCCCGCATACTCCAGCACCATCGCTTCGTGAACCATCGTCAGCTCAAGATGCGTCGACGGGTTGTCCACCGGGATGCGGCCCGTCTCGGCCACGATCACCACCACGAGCGCGACCGCGGCCAGCAGGCTCACCGGAGAGATCACCCGCGACGGATCGTGCAGCGTCGACGAGACGATGGCGCCCAGGTTGGTCGACCCGACCCGCACCGACAACGCGAAGATCGCCACCAGCAGCGTCGGCTCCACCAGCGCGAGGATCGTCATCTCCCGGCTGGCCCCCATCCCGCCGAACGCCGTGCCGGTGTCGAGACCCGCCAACGCGAGTGCCACCGCACCCAAGGCCAGCAACGCCACCACCGCGAACAGGTCCGCCGCGGGGTCCACAGCGGACTCCGCGGCGACGAACGGCACCACGACCGCGACCACCAGGGTCGTCGCCACCAGCACCAGTGGCGCGAAGCGGAACACCTCGCTCGTGCCTCTCGGTGTGATCCGCTCCTTGCGCATCAGCTTGCGCAGATCACGCCACGGCTGCCCGACGCCCGCACCGGCGCGGCCCTCCAGCCGGGCCCGCACCTGCCGCATCAGCCCGACCAGCAACGGTGATCCGGTCACGATCAGCACCGGCTGCACGACGCCGCCGACCAACCCGAGTGCGCTCATCTCGTCACCGCCAGGAGGATCAGCACGCCGCACACCGCGTAGAAGCCGTAGCCGAGGTAGCGGTGCACGCTGCCCGGCGCGAGCCCGCGCCCCGCCCGGCCCCACGCGGTGACCAGGTTCAGCACCGGCTGGTAGAGGCGCCGTTCGACCCGGTCAGGCACCTTCCGCCGGTATTCGACGGCCTGCACGAGGTAGCGCGACTCCTGGTGGTGCGACACGTCCACGTCCAGTTCCGGCTGCACCACGTCGTCGAACACGCGCTGCAGCGGCTCGGCGAACGACGTCGCCGTGTACTCCATGCGCGCCGACATCGGTCCGCCACCGCAGTCCCACAACCGCGCCTCCCGGCGCACCCGCCGCACCGCGACCGCCCGCACCACACCGGCCACCACGACCGCGGCGACGACGAGCCCGAGAGTGAGCAGCAGCGGCGACAACGCGCCGGTGACCTGGTTCAGCCGCAGCGTCACGGCACCGGACACCGCGCTCCCACCGGCCGCGGCACCGACAGCGGGCAGGATCGCGGCCGGCCAGAGCGCGACCACCGCGCAGGCGAGGGCGGCGACGCCCATGCCGGCGAGCATGGTGAACGGGCTCTCGTGCGCGCCCGCCACGGCTTCGCTGCGAGGTCTGGCCAGGAACCCCACCCCGAACGCCTTCACGAACGTGGCCACCGCCAGCCCGGCGGTGAGCGCCACCGCCGCCACCGCGACCGGCATCGCGATCGCCGCCCCCACCCCGCCCGCGGGCAGGCCGTGGATCAACGCCTGCAGCAGCAACCACTCCGACACGAACGCCGTTCCCGGCGGCAACGCCGAGGCCGCGAGCGCCCCCAGCCCGAACGCCGCCGTGGTCACCGGCATCACCGGGCGCAGCCCGCCCAGCAGGTCGAGATCACGGCTGCCGGTCGCGTGCAGCACCGAGCCCGCCGCGAGGAACAGCAGCGTCTTGAACGCCGCGTGCCCGACCACGTGCAGCAACGCCGCGGTCAGCGACAGCGCGGCCAGGGCGTGGTCGCCGGAGGACGCGAACAGCCCGGCCGCGCCGACGCCGACGAGCACCAGCCCCATGTTCTCCGTCGTCGACTGTCCCAGCAGCCGCTTCAAATCCGAGCTCAGCGCGGCCTGCAGGATCCCGTACACCGCCGACACCGCGCCCAGCCCGAGCACCAGCAGCCACCACCACGCGGCACCGCCGCCGAGCAGGTCGACGCCGATCCGCACCAGCCCGTACACGCCGAGGTTCACCATCGCCGCCGACATCAACGCCGACACGTGGCTGGGTGCCTCCGGATGCGCCCGCGGCAGCCACGCGTGCAACGGCACGATGCCCGCCTTGGACGCGAACCCCGCCAGTGTCATCACGAACACCACACCCGCGACCACCGGCGACAGCTGCCGTCCCGCCGCACGCAACGCGGCGAACGAGTCGCCCTGTGCGTGCGCGGCGAACACCATCAGTCCGATCAGGACGGACACGAAACCCGCGTGGGTCATCACCGCGTACCACCGGCCCGCCGAGGCCACCTCCGGGCCGCGCCGGTGCTCGGCGACCACCAGCACCAGTGACGCCAGCGCCATCAGCTCCCAGCACACCAGCAACGTGCCCACGTTCGCCGCGGCCGGCACCAGCACCATCGCCACCACGAACACCGGTAACGCCACCTGCACGCCACGTGCCCGCAGATCTGGGTTGTCCACATAGGACATTGAATAGATCCCCGCCGCCACGGCCACCCCACCGGTCACCGCCACGAACAGCCCGCCCAGCGGATCCAGCGCCAGTGCCACCCCCGACAGCGGCAGCACCCCAGGCAGCACAAGGGAGAACGAGCCACCGGACAGCGCCGCGGCCCCCGCGGCCATCGCCGCCGCACCGGTCAGCGCCGTTCCCGCACCGACCACCGCCGGCCGCGCGCGCACCACCGCCAGCAAGGCCGTCACCAGTCCGATGGCCACCGCCGCGGCCATCCCCGTCGCAGCGAGGTTCATCGGCCGGTCAGCTTCCGCAGTCCCTCGACGATCGCCTCCGGCCGCGGCGGACAGCCCGGGATCTCCACGTCGACCGGCACCACGTCACGCACCGCACCGGCCACCCCGTAGGCACCCGCGAAGACGCCGCAGTTGCGCGCGCAGTCCCCGACCGCCACGACCAGCTTCGGTGCCGGGACGGAGTCGAACGTCCGCCGCAACGGCTCGGCCATGTTCCGGGTCACGACGCCGGTCACCAGCAACGCGTCGGCGTGCCGCGGCGAGGCCACCAACCGCGCGCCGTACCGCTCACCGTCGTGGACCGGCCCGAACGCCGACCCGATCTCGACCTCGCACCCGTTGCACGACCCGGCGTCGACGTGCCGGAGCTGCACCGAGCCGCCCAGCACCGCCGCCTGTTCCGGTCGCGCACCTTCCGGCGGCGGCGGTGCCGGCTCGGCCACTCGTCCGGTCCGGCGGATCTTGCGCCACAAACTCAGCACGCTCTCGCTCCCGCGGTGGAGTCGGTCAGATCGGAGAAGGAGGAGCGGTCACCCCGCCGTCGGGGGGATGCGGGGTGACCGCGGCTCAACCGGTGCGCGGCACCGGTGGACTCGTCGCGCGGAGGTCCTCGAGCAGCTCGGCCTGCCCGGCCAGCACACCCGACAGGATCAGGCGCGCCGCGACCAGCAGCTCGGCCACGTGCGGGCTGGTCAGCGAGTAGTGCACGGCCGCGCCTTCCTTGCGGGTGGCGACCAGGCCGGCCCGGCGCAGCACCGCGAGCTGCCCGGACAGGTTCGCGGGCTCGACCCCCACCTGCGGCACCATCTCCGCGACCGCGTGCTCACGCAGGCTCAGCAGCTCCAGCACCCGGATCCGGACCGGGTGCCCGAGCGTTTTGAAGAACTCCGCCTTGAGCTGGTACAGCGGCTTGCTCATCCACGCACCCCTTCCCGCTCACGCGCAGCCCGGCACCTGGCCGCAGGATTCAACACTTGCTAATCTTAGCAAGTCCGAAACACTGCAGCCCGACAGGACCTCGATCGTGACCTTGCGCGGAACCAGACCCAACCCGTTCCAATGGCTGTGGTACGCGGTCGGCGGCCGGCTTCCCCAGCGGTGCAACCCGTGGGTCCTGCACGACGTCACCTGCCGCACCTGGGCGGTGCGGCACTTCGTCCGCGCCTTCTTCCAGATGTCGCCGATCCTGCTGCTGCTCCTGCTGCCCGGACCGCTCTACATCCGGATCCTGTCGATCCTGCTCGGCATGTTCGTCGGCTACTTCTACTCAATGACGTACATGTGGCACACCACCGAGCAACGCCTCGTGAAGCAGGGCTTCGAGAGAGGACTCGGCGCACAGACGCGCCGCGCCAAGCACGCCGAGGCGGACGCCCGCGCCAGGGCCGCCTACGAGCAGCTCTACCGCAGCAGCTCCTGACCAGGCGTTCCCGTTACGATCCCCGGCCATGACGGCACGCCGTTTCACCGGCACGGCCCGCGCGGACGACCGCGGCCGCGTGGTCGTACCCGTTCCCTTCGACCCCGACGAGGCGTGGGGCGTCAAGTCCCGTCATCACGTCACCGGCACCCTCAACCAGGTGCGCATCCGCGGCGTCATCGAGACCTCCGGCAACGATCCCCGGATCGTCCTCACCCCCGCCTGGCTGCGCGACAACGGACTGGCTCCCGGCGACCGCGTCGAGGCCGAGCTGGCCCCCGAGGGCCCGCAACGCGCCGACCTGGCCGAGGACGTCGCGGCCGCGCTCGACGCCGCACCGGCGGCTGCCGCGTTCTTCGACTCCCTCGCCCAGTTCTACCGCCGCGCCTACCTGCGCTGGATCGACGGCACCACCCGCCGCCCGGAACTGCGCGCGGCACGGATCGCCGAGATGGTCGACCTCCTCACCGCCGGGATCAAACAACGCCCGAAGACCTGAGCGAACCCGCCGGGCGGAGGGGTGGCCGGCGCGCCGTTCCGGAGGTTGCCGGTGGAGACGGCCGACGGCGGAAAGCCGCCCGTCGGATCATGCGGTCCCGGCCAGTTCCCGCCATTGCCGCCAGGTGGCGAGCCGCTGCTCGTAGACCTTCTCGGCGACCGGGTACGGGTAGCTGCCGAGGAACAACCGCAGCGGTGGTTCCGGCAGGTCGACCAGCCTGAGCAGCACCTCCGAGGTGACCGCCGGGTCACGCGGTGCGCGGGCGGCGGCACCGGACCGGCGGGCCTGCCGGATCGGCTCGTAGGCCGCGATCGGGTCGGTGTGCGCCGCCGACGCCCCGGCCCAGTCGGTGCCGTACGGTCCCGGCTCCACGATCGTCACCTTGACACCGAGCGGGCCGACCTCCTGGGCCAGTGCCTCGCTCATCCCCTCAAGGGCCCACTTGGAGGCGTTGTAGAGGCCAAGAGTCGGCCGAACGCCGGGGCGGCACCGGGGATGCCGAGCGGGTTCGTCCTGCCGTTCGCGGTGAGCCCTTCGACCGCCGGCCGCGGTCCCGCCAGACTCGGGGGCGCGACTGCCGTGAACAGCGCAAGGCACGCCAGCGCGACGAGAACACGTACCACAGCGATCCTCCGCAAAGGACGGTCGGACATCGTTCAGCGAACCTGCCACTTCTGGTTCGTGCCACCGTTGCAGGTCCACAGCACGATCTTCGTGCCGTTCGCGGTGCCCGCACCGTAAGCGTCCAGGCAGAGTCCGGACTGGACACCGGTGATGGTGCCGTCCGGGTTCACGTTCCACTGCTGGTTCGCGCGGCCGTGGCAGTCCCACACCACGACCGAGGTACCGGCGGTGGTGCCTTCGCCGTAGGCGTCCAGACACTTGTTGCCGTACACCATCAACTGCTTGTTCGTCGCGCGGCTCCAGTTCTGGTTGGCGGCACCGTTGCAGTCCCACAGCTGGACCGCGGCGCCGTTCGCCGTGCTCGCGCCGCTGACCTCAACGCACCTGTTCGCGGCGACCGAGGTGATCGTCCCCGTCCCACCTCCACCGCCGGGCCGCAGGAACAGGCCGAACTCCGCGATGGCCGGGTTCGACCTCGATCCGGTGATGCGCAGCCGCACCTGGCTCGTGGTGACCGGAGTGGACAGTCGGACCAGCTTCTTCTGGCCGATCGTGGTGTCACTCGCGATCTGGTTCCAGGAGCTGCCGTTCCAGGCGTCCACCGCGTACGACTGCACGCGCTGGCCGAGGTTCAGGTCCTCCTGGACGGACAGGACGTCGAAGGTGCGCGCCGCGGGCAGGGTGAACACCAGCCCGCCGGTGGAGGCGGACGACTGCCAGGAGCTGTCCAGGTTGCCGTCCAGCGCCAGGTTCGGAGTGCGACCGGCGAGGTTGCCCGTCCCGCTGTCGTTGGCCGCGGCCGCACCGGCGGCGAGGTCGGTGCCGAACGTTCCGGTGAGCCTCGCGTTGAACTGGTTGAACACCGTGATCGCGGACTGGTCGATCAGGCCCTGCCGGTTCGGGCCGACGTTGAGCAGCGAGTTGCAGTTGCGGCCGACCGAGCCGTAGTACATCTCCTCGAGCTCGGGCACGGGCCGCCACACCTCGTTGGGCTGCCAGAACCAGTTGTGGCGCGCGGAAAGCGTTCCGTTGCACTCGCCGGGTGTCCACTTGAGATAGTTCCAGGCGCTGGTGCCGTCCGCCTTGCGCCGGGACAGCAGGGCGTCGCTGCCGAGGTCGGGGGCGCCGTTCCCGCCGGGCGGGTTGACGATGTTGTCGGCGGCGATCGCGGCGTTGCCGGCGTAGGGCACGACCGACGTCTCGGACTGCCGGGCGTAGCCGTCCTCGTTGCCGATCCAGCGGACGTCCGGTCCACCGTCGTTCAGCATCACCGCGTTGGGCTGCAGCGCGCGGACGATCTTGATCCAGTCGAGGAAGTTGTAGGGCTGGGGGCGGCCGGTGGGGTTCGCCATGTCCCACCACACCTCGTCGACCGAGCCGTACCTGGACATCAGCTCGTAGAGCGTGTTCTCGAAGTAGGTGTTGTAGTCGTCGGAGTTGAAGCGGAACGAGATCCCGTTGACGACCTCCGAGGGGTCGCCGGGGATGGTCACCTGCTTCTGCGCGCTGCCGTTGGCGAACCGCCCACCGGACTGGTTCTCGTGCAGGTCGGCCGGCGAGACGTAGATGCCCACCTTCAGCCCGTACTTGTGCATGGAGTCGGTGAAGTTCTTCACCACGTCGCCCTGGCCGTTCTGCCACGCGCGGTCGGAGGTGACGCCGAAGGCCGAGTACTTCGAGGGGAACAGCAGGAAACCGTCGTGGTGCTTGGCGGTGAGGATGCCGCCCTTGAACCCCGCGTCCTTGAGCGAGGCGGCCCACTGGTCGGTGTTGAGGCCCTGGGGTGTGAAGACGTTCGGATCCTCGGTACCGGTCCCCCACTCCCTGCCGGTGAAGGTGTTCACACCGAAGTGGAGGAACGCCATCCGCTCCAGCCGCTGCCAGGCCAGCTGCCGGGAGGTGGGCACGACGTTCGCGGCGTTGCCGATGATCGTGGCGGCCGAGTCGGCCGGTGCCACCGGGACGACCTGTGCCGGCGGCACCGCGGCGGAGCCCGTCGCCGGCAGGCCGAGCACGACCGCGCCGAGCACGGACAGGGTGGTCAGTGCCCGGCGGCCGAACCCGCCTCGGCGCGTTGCCCGCCTTCGCCGATCCGAGGAGTGCATGCCCGCGATCCTTTCTCGGAAAATGCGCGAAATGAGCGGTGCAGCCGTCAACCGGTGCTGCCGGTCACCGAGGTGCCGGACTTGGTGAGGTAGTAGGTGATCTGCGTTCCGCTCCAGAAGTGGAACGTCAGGGTCACCCGGCCGTCGGCGACCTCGGCGAAGAACTCCGGCTTGAGGATCATCCCGCCCGCGGCGTAGTCGGGCTGGAAGTTCTGCCAGAACTCCTTGAACGTGGTCCAGTTCGCCGGTCCCGCGGGGCGGCCGTCGGCGTACTTCGCGTCCATCGTGGCGAGCTGGTCGCCGTGGAACTGGGTGGGGATGGTGAACGAGGTGGTCGTGCCGGTGGCGGCGGCCTGCGTGGGCGGGTCGTAGCTGATGATGCCGATCTGCCAGGGCACGCCTTGGGAGAAGCGGGCCTCGATGGTGGCGTTGACGCCGTAGGCGCGGTTGCCGGCGAGCCGGGTGAGCGCGGCGGCGGTGAGCGTCAGGGTGGTGCCGGACACGGTGTAGTCGGTGCCGTTGACGAGGTCGACGCCGCCCTGCCGCAGTCCCCGCAACGACGTGCCGTTCAGGTTGAGCGTCAGCGCCTGCGCGGTGATCGTGCCGCTGCGGCGCAGGTAGACCTGGTCGGACGAGGCCGTGCCGGACCGCGTCGCCCAGCTCGCCCTGATCAGGTCGTGCACGCCCTGGTCGCGCCAGCGCAGTTCGGTGCGGTTCAGGAACTGGCCCGCGTCCCAGAGCATCGTGGTGAGCCTGCGGAGGCGGGCGTGGTAGCCGACCGCTTCCACGAACTTGAGGAACTCGCCGCGTTCGATCACCCCCGGCCGGGTGTGGTCGTAGCTGAGCAGCGCCCATTCGCCGATGATCACCGGGATGCCCCGGGAGACGAACGTGTTGTACACGCGGTCGAAGGTGCCGACGAGATCCTGCTCCACCTCCGCGTTGTAGCGGGTGAAACCGGCGATGTTGACGCTGAACGGCCAGAAGCCGTAGAAGTGCACCGTCGCGGCGATGTTGGGGTCGTGCAACTGGTCGTAGCTCGCCAGGAACGCGTCCAGCCGGGGCTGGTCGGCGGCGGTGTTCACGGTGGGCAGCACCAGCAGGCGGGTGGCGTTGCGGCCACCGGACCCGCGGACGGTCCGGTGGAACTCCGCGTTCAGCTCGTGCAGCGCCCTGGCGTCCTCGTCGGTGCCGGAGGTGCCGGCGAACTGCGGTTCGTTGATGCTCTCGAACACGAGCTTCGGGGAGTGGTCGCGGAACGTCGTGGCGATCTGCGACCACAGCGCGGTGTACCTGGCCATCACGGCCGCGCGATCACTCGGGTACGTGTTGATCCACTGCCACGAGTCGTGGTGCAGGTTGATCATCACGTAGAGACCCTCGGCCAGGGACCAGTCGACGATCTCGCGGACCCGCGCCAGCCAGGCCGCGTCGATGGGGTAGTCCGGCGCCGCACCGTGGTGGTTGCTCCACGTCACCGGGATGCGGATGCTCTTGTAGCCCTGGGAACGCACGTGGTGCAGCAGGACCCGCGTCGTGCGCGGGTTGCCCCACGACGTCTCGTCGGGGATGGCGTCCATCGTGTTGCCCAGGTTCCAGCCCGGCTGCATCGCGGCGACGGTCTTCATCGCGTCGTCCGTGCCCGCCTGGGCGCCGCCGGCCGTGAGCATCCCGGTCACCAGCAGCGCCACCAGAGCACAGGCGGTCACCCGAAGCCGGTGCGCAATTCTGCGCACGTTGCTGTGATCAGCTGAATTCGTCAGTTCAACCACGCCGGTTCTGCTCGGGATCATCATCAGTCCTGTCCGCAGGCGGATTTCCCGACGCCTCGGCACCGGCGGAGAGGCGAGACGACGTGCCGGAATCTAAGCGCTTAGATTCCGGCGGTCAAGGCCGTCGCGTCCGATCGACGAACATTCGACAAGGTCAATTCGAGAAAAGGCAGCCACAACTGGCGCGGATGACGGGCTCGGTGGGCAGAGGCGCCTGCGCCTCTCCCATTTCCGTCTCAAGAAGGAGCCGTACTGCCGTGCGGCCGACGGCCTCCATCGGTTGCTGGACGGTGGTCAACGGAGGCGATGTCAGGCGCGTGGCGACGATGCCGTCGAAACCGGTGACCGCCACCTGACCGGGAACGTCGATGCCCGCGTCGCGCAGCACGTCCAGCACGACCAGTGCTTCCTGGTCGGTGGCGCACACGAAGACGTCGGGAAGGCGTCCGCCCGCCAGGACGGGCGCCAGCGCGGCACGGGTGGTCTCCTCCCGGGCCGGCTTGCTCGGCAGCGGCGGGTCCACCGCGAGGCCCGCGGCGGTGAGGGCTCCGGCGTAGCCGCCGAAGCGTTCCGAGAACTCCGCCGTCACGCTTTCCTCGCCGATGTAGGAAAAGCGCCGGTGTCCGTGCTCGCGCAGCAGGTGTTCGACCAAGCGGCGCATGCCCGACCGGTGATCGACCAGGACCGTCCGAGTGCCGGCCGCCGTCGTCTCACCACCGAGCTCGACGACCGGAATCCGGCGCGCGATGCGGGCCAGGGCCTCTGCGGGCGCGGCGCCCGCGAACGTGATCAGGCCGTCGACGCGTCCGGCGACGTCGACCACGGCGGGCGGGCCGGTCCCCGAGCCCAGCATCAGCGCCAGTCCCCTGCGGCGGCACTCGAGCTCCACGCCCCGCTGGACCAGGTCGGCGTACAGCGGGAACAGCCGGGCGTCACCGGTCGCCCGCACCCGCAGTTCGTCGGCGGGGTCTCCGTCGTCGCCGTCCAGCAGGTAGCTCAACGAGTACAGGCCGATGGCGCCGGTGCGCCCCTTCGCCAGCCCACGTGCGCTCACGTTCGGCACGTAGCCCAGGGCGGCAGCGGCGGCCAGCACGGTGTCGCGCGTCTTCTGGCGCACCCGTTCCGGCTGGGCGAAGGCGAACGACACCGTCGCGATGGACACCCCGGCTCTCTCGGCGACGTCGTACACCGTGGGCCTGCGCGCCATCGGGTCGCACTCCTCGGCTCGGTCACGGGGTCACCTCGACATGGTGATCCACGGCGACCACGGCGTCAAAGCCCTCACCCGAAGACCTGGAACTCGGCGAGCGACAGCGGTCTGTCGGAGCCGACCAGCTGGACGCGGAAGTACCGCGCCGTTCGGTTGACCGGCAGCGACAGGGCGGGTTCCGCGGCCGCGGACCGGAACCGGCTCCACACTCCCGGCTGGGCGGCGGTGACCTGTGGATCGGTCGAGGTGAACGGTGTGTCCGAGGCGAAGACGTAGTACTGGCGCAACCGGTCCGAACAGCAGTCGGTGCGGTTCCACAACGTCACCGAGCTCACCGGGCGGGACGCTCCGAGGTCCACCTGCCACCACGGGTTCGTGTCGAGCGGCCGGTCGGAGGTGTGCGTCACCGAACCCGAGAAGAACGAGCCGTTGGTGTTGCCGTCGACCGCAAGGCCGGCGGCGCCGCCGGTCGCGTACGTGCTCGACTGGCTCGCGGCCGCGTTCAGCGCCAGGTTGACCGGTTTCCGCGTGGTGCCGACGGCGCGGTAGGCGTGTCCCGCGGTGGCGGCGAAGGTCATCCGGTCGCCGGTGACCGTGCCGCCGACGGGCTCGCCGGTCGTGGTGTCGGTGAGGGTGTACCGGCCGGCGAACACGCCGTTGCGCACGGTGAGATTGCCGGAACGGGTCGGCCTGAGGGTGAAGTCGACTCCGTCCGCCGCCGTCCACGACACGTCCACCGTGACGTCGCCCCGGGCCTTCAGGCCGGTCACCGAGCCGGCGGGCCAGGCGCCCGGCTTGGCGGGCAGGACGTGGACGACGCCGTTCTGGC
>Ga0070710_10000190_pt1 | contig 28568 bp, 28 predicted proteins | sample LARL52metaG_FD_65454 | JGI IMG/M metagenome (GOLD analysis project Ga0070710, IMG submission 65454) | Corn, switchgrass and miscanthus rhizosphere microbial communities from Kellogg Biological Station, Michigan, USA - LAR L5-2 metaG | ecosystem: Host-associated > Plants > Roots > Rhizosphere ...
TGCGTCGGCGGGCACCTCGACGGTGCGGGTCCACGGCAGCGTCACGTTCGCCTCGTTCTGGACGGACGTTCCGACGGTGGCGGTGACGTTGAAGGCCTTGCCGCCGCCGGTCACCTCGAACACCACGACCCGCGTGGCCGGTTCCGGCGGCGCGGAGGGCGCGGGCGGCTCCGCCGAGTAGGTGCGGTGGAGCATGCTCGTCACGTGGTTGCCGAACGCGAGTGCGCCCGCGGCCAGCAGCACGGAGACCAGCAACATCACCCACGGCCACTTCGGTGTCCTGGGCGGCGGCCCGAACAACGGCGGTGCGATACCGAACTCGTCCGGTTCACGCGACATGAAGACCCCCTCACCGGAGAGGTCGATCTTCCTTCGGCCGCCGTTACCCGGACAGCCCGGCCAGCACGAAGTCCGCGATCTCCCCGGCCAGCACGGCCGGGGGTTTCACGCCGTCCGGCCGGTACCACATGGGCAGCTGGTTCACGACGCCCAGCGCGATCCGCACCACGGTGTCCGCGGGCACGAGAGAGCTGAACTCCCCGTCCGCCTGCCCCTTCTCGACCACCGCGAGGAACGTCTCGTGGTAGCGGCGGCGCTCGGCGCGGAACTCGGTCATCCGCTCCTCGCCGAGCCGGTGCAGCTCCCGCACGAACACCGCGGTCTCGTCGACCCGCTCGGCCGTCGAGACGACCAGGGACACGAGGATCTCCCTGACCGTCTCGGCGGACGGCAGCCCGAGCCCGATGATCCGGTCCATGTCGGCGGACTGGGACGTAATCAGCAGCCGGTAGATCTCGAAGAGCAGGTCGTCCTTCGCGCGGAAGTAGTGGTACAGCGCGCCTTTGGTCACCTCCGCGGCCGTGACGATCTCCTGCACCGAGGTGGCGTCGTAGCCCTGCGACGCGAACAGGCGCACGGCCGCGTCGATGATCTTCTGCTCGGTCGCGGTGGGCACGGCTAGGCCCGCGGTGCCAGTGCGCGCACCTGCGAGATCTGGTCGCCACCGGTCGGGAGCAGCGCGATGATCGGGGTGTCGACACCGGCGGCCTGGTACTCGGCAACGCGCGCACGGCACTCGTCCAGCGAACCGTGCACGATCAGCGCGTCGACCACCTCGTCCGGGATGGCCTTCGACGCGGCCTTGCGGTCGCCGGCGGCCCACGCCTCGTGCATCGGCCGCAGCGCCTCCCCGCGGCCCAGCCAGTCGTGGAACGCGGCGTAGGCGGGCACGGTCAGGTACGTGCTGATCAGCATGCGTCCCAACGCGCGTGCCGCGTCGGCATCCTCGGTCGGGCACACGAAGATCCGCGCGGCCAGCTCGGAGTCGCCGAGCTCCTCCCGCACCCGCGCCACGTCGGTGGCGGCCAGCCAGTTCGTGATCGCGCCGTCGGCCTCGCGACCGGCCAGCCGCAGCATGTTCGGGCGCAGCGCCGCGAGCATGATCGGCACCTTCTGCGCCGGCGGGCGCTCCAGCTTGAAGCCCGACACCGAGAACGTGTCGTACTCGGCGGTGACCTTCTCACCGGCCAGCGCGGCCTTGAGGAAACGCAGGGTGTCGCGGGTGCGCTTGAACGGCTCCTCGAACGGGATCGCGTTCCAGCGCTGCACGATCGCGGGCGACGACGAGCCGATGCCCAGCACGAACCGGCCACCGGTCACCTCGGCGAGCGTCGCCGCGGTCATCGCGAGCGTGGCCGGTCCGCGCGTGTAGACGGGCGCGATCGCCGGACCGAAGCGCAGCTCGGAGGACCACTGGGCGGCCAGCGCGAGCGGCGTGAACGCGTCGGTGCCGGTCGTCTCGGCCGACCACACGTCCGTGTAACCGAGCGCGGCGAGCTCGGCTACCAGCGCGCGGTGCTCCAGCACCGGCACACCGATCAGCGGCAGCGTGATTCCCCAACGAGCCATGAACGCCTCCAAGTCAGCGAGCTGAACATCAGCCTACCGACCGGTCGGTATGCCCACAACCGCTACCGCTTCCTGGCGAACGTGAGCCCGTCCGCGATCGGCACCAGCACCGACTCCACGCGCGGGTCGTTCAGCACGAACTTGTTGAACGCGTCGATGGCGGCGGCGTTGCCCTCCGGCTGCTCGTCGGCCACCTCGCCGTAGTAGAGCGTGTTGTCCGCGAGCAGCAGGCCGCCCTGACGCACCCGTGGCACCAGCAGGTCCCAGTAGTGCACGTAGCCGACCTTGTCCGCGTCGATGAACACCAGGTCGATGACCGGTTCGTCCGGCAGTTCGGCGAGCGTCTGCGCGGCCGGACCGAGCCTCAGGTCGATCCGGTCGCGCACGCCCGCCGCGTGCCACGCCTCCTCGGCGATCGCGGTCCACTCGACGGAGATGTCGCAGGTGATGATCCTGCCGTGCGGGGGAAGTGCCTGCGCGAACGCGAGCGTGGAGTACCCGGTGTACGTGCCGACCTCGACGACGGTCTGCGCGCCGATGAGCCGGACCAGCAGGGACAGCAGGACCGCCTGCTCGTGCGGGATCTGCATCTCGGCGGAGTCGCCGAGCTCCAGCGTCCTCGCGATCAGCTTCTCCTGCACCGCGGTGGGCTGGCCTGCCTGTTTGCGCACGTACTGGTAGATCTGCGGGGTCATGACCACGGTCTTGAAGTCGTTCACGCGCGGCCTTCTCTCATAGTCGGGTGGCGAGCGTCCTGAGGGTGGCGGTGTACTCGGGCCGCAGCGGGTGTTTCGCGAGGTCATCACCGATGGCGGACAGGACGGCCGCGCGGTGCGCGCGATAGTGGCTCACGCACACGTTCTCCCGGCTGACGAGGAAGAACTCGTCGAACCGGTCGCGTTCGGCGTCAGTGGTGGGCACGCGCGTGCGCCCGGACTCGCGCAGCAGCGAGTTGCCGCCAGGCACGAGCCTGCGCATGACCTCCATGTGTGCCAACAGGTTCGCCTTGCTCGCAGAGGAAAGCGGTGCGGCCGCCACGGGCCCCAGTGCGGTACGGGCCCGGCGCAGCAGGCCGGGCAGGGGCTCGTAGTCACGTGCCCACCGCCCGCTGAACGCCGGGTCGAACGCCATCATCATCGGCCGGATGACGTCCTCGTACACCTCACGGGAACAACTGCCCGAATAGGCGAGCATCACCGAGTACGCGTCATATCCAAGCGCAGCGAGGCGGACTGGTTGCGAATCAGGCTCGCGTATCAACCGATCGAGTGAAGCCGAAAGAAACCTCCACACCAGAAATGCGCCGTGATGGCCGAGAAACCACCGGTGGACGGCGCGCTCCACGGGATCCTCGGGCGTGTTGATCACGACCGGAACCTGGTAGCAGCCGGTGGCGCACGGAATCAATTCCGCTCCCGGCATCGGCAGGCGCAGCACCGGCAGATCGACCCACGTGCGGCCCCGGACGGGCGCGCAGACCGGAGCGCTCATCGCACACCCTCCACTTCGGACACGACGGCGTCGAGCAGATCCGCGACCCGGCCGAGGGTCGTGTCCAGCGGCCGGTCCGCCACGATCGGCGGCACCTCCTCGGCGATTCGGTCGAACGCCTCCGCGAGCCTCGGGGCCTGCGGGCGCCGCGCCCCGACGTGCACGGCCTGGCGCAGCCCGAGCGCGAGCGCCGCGTGCAGGTACCGCAGCAGTCCTGCCTGGTCGAGCGCGGTGAACGCGGCCTGGGTGCCGAACGGGACGACGTCCTGGTTGTGCAGGTTCGTCGGCAGGCTCTGCATCGAGGCCGGCACGGCGGCCCTGCGCATCGCCGCGACGGTCGCCGTCGTGCACAGCTGCACGCCCTGCAACGCGTGGTGCTGGCCGGGCACCGGGCTCAGCATCGGCGGCAGACCGTTGGCGCGGTGCGGGTCGACCAACAGGTCGAGCTGCCGTTCGGCCAGGTTGCCCAGCTGCACCAGCGCGACGTTGAGCTGGTCGGCCGCGAAGGCGCTGGGCTGGCCGAAGAAGTTGCCGCCGTGCACCACCTCCCCGCTCTCCGGGAAGAACAACGGGTTGTCGCTCACGCCGTTGAGGTCGCGGCGCACCACCTCGTCCGCGTGCCGCACGCTCGTGCCGGCCGCGCCGATCAGCTGGGGCGCGCAGCGGATGCTGTAGGCCTCCTGCAGCGGGCGTTCACCGGACGGCGCGCTGCCTTCGAGCCAGATCCTGATGGCGGCGCCGGTGTCCGCGACGTCCGGATGGCCGAACGCGGCGAGCAGACCGACCGACGTGAACTCGGTGCCGCAGCCCAGCACGTCGGTCAGCAAGGCGGACAACAGCTCCGCGGTCCGGCGCGCGCGGTTCGCCTGCGCGACAGCGAGTCCGAGTGCTGCGGCGGTCACCGAAATGCCGTTGACCAGCGCGAGCGCGTCCCGCCCGGCCAGCTCCAACGTGGCGAGCCCGGCGAGCCGCAGCGCGTCCGCCGCAGGGAGGAGCCTCCCCTGGAAAAACGCATTCCCGTTGCCCCGCAACGCATGCGCGACGTACGCGAGCGGCTGGAGATCACCGCTCGCGCCGACCGAGCCGAGCCGCGGCACCGCGGGCGCGAACTCCGTGCCCAGCACCGCGATCAGCGCCGTGACGACCTGCTCCGACACACCGGATCGCCCCTGCCCCAACGAGAACAGCCGCGCCAGCACGGCCGCGCGGGCGACGGCGGGCGGCATCAGCTCACCGTGGCCGACGATGTGGTGGATGATCGTGTTGTCGCTCTGACCGGCGCTGTCCGCGCGGCCCTCGAACTCCACGAGCGGGCCGAAACCCGTTGTGACACCGTAGATCGCGCGACCGGAGCCGCTGACGTCGAGCACGAACTCGCGGCAGCGCGCGACCCGTTCTCTCACCTCGTCCGGCAGCTCGACGTGCAGCGGATCGCGCGCGAGCTCGAGGTGCGCGGGTTCGAGTGCCGCGGCCAGGTTGACGGCAGCGGAGGATGTTCCGACAGGCACGACGCCTCCTGTGGACGGATTTTCGGGGAGCCTCTCGCGACGATCCCCGTTGACCTGTCGGCGAGGAAGGGCCCAAACGCACTACACGAGGAAATACAGGTTCCTCGTTCACGCGTGCGGCGGAAGCTGTTGCCGGTTGACAGTGCGGGCGTTCTCACGCGTCGTTCTGCGTGACGAGTCCACCCGACCGGTGATCGAACTCTCCGCTCACGATTCGAGCCAAAAGACCGGCGGACTGCTCCACCGGGGTGAACCTGCCGCTGTCGCGCTGAGATCTCGCCCACTGCGAGATCCGCTGCTGGTCCGGATCATCGGAGTCGTGCTCGCAACCGCGGCCCATCAGCCCGACGCCGACCATGCCGGGGTCGTAGCTCAGCACCGCGATCGGCCGCCGCTTCAGCTCCACCGCGAGGTTCTCGGTCAGCTTGATCACGGCCGCCTTGGACACCGAGTACGCCGTGACGTAAGGCCATCTGTGCACGCCGGCGTTGCTGACCACGTTGATGATCCGCCCGCTCGTCATCGTGCGAATGGCGGCGTTGGCGGCGAACGCGGTGCCGCGCAGGTTCACCTCGAACGTGCGCCACCACTCGTTCTCGTCGACCTGCCAGGTGGGCCCGACCGGTCCGCCGAGCGCGCCGTTGTTGACCAGCACGTCGATGCCGCCGAGGCTCTCGATGAGCTTGGGCGTCGCGCCGGGGTCGCCGAGGTCCGCGACGTGCGCCTCGACGTCGACCCCCTTGGCCCTGAGCTCGGCCTCCGCGGTGTCGAGCGCCTTCTCGTCGCGACCGGTGATGACGAGCCGATGCCCTTGCGCGCCAAGGACTTCGCTGAACGCCCGCCCCAGCTCCTTGGCGCCGCCGGTGACGAGAACGCGCAGGGCCCTGCCGGAGAACGACGTTGATGTCTCTTCCACGAAGCTCAACCTGGCGCACCGCTTGGAAAGTCGCCACCCCCGCCGTCACCGGCTCCCGGCCGCGACGTCGCCTTGCGTCACCACGAAAGCCTCGGACACCTCACCCGATCGGGCGCAATCGTCCGTCCACGAAGGCCGGTCAGAGCGTGACGCCGCGCTCCGCCAGCCAGGGCAGCGGGTTGATCTTCTGCCCGCCGTCGACCCACACCTCGAAGTGCAGGTGCGGCCCGGTCGACTGACCGCGGTTGCCGATCGTCGCGATCTGCTGCCCCGCCTTGACCTTCGCACCCTGCAGCACGTCGATCGTGTTCATGTGCCCGTAGACGGTGATCGTCCCGTCCTCGTGCTGAATCCGAACCCACAACCCGAACCCGGACGCGGGCCCAGCCTCGATCACCGTGCCGTCCATCGCGGCCACGATCGGCGTGCCGATGGCGTTGGCGATGTCGACCCCGTTGTGGCTGGTTCCCCAGCGCGCTCCGAAGCCGGACGTGAACGTGCCCTGCGCGGGCCGCACGCACTTCGGCCGGCGGGCCTCCTCCTCGGCCTTGACGCGGGCCTGCTCGGCCTTGATCGCCTCCTGGCGCTTCGCGTAGCCGACCTCCGCGGACCTGAGCGCCTCGCGGACGGTGAACTGCACCTGGATCTGCTCGGCCTGCAGCAGCTTGCGCGTCTCGGAGGTGGAGTCCACCGAGTGCACCGTGCGGATGCTCTCCGGCTGCTGCTGCCCGGTCATCACCGCCGCGAGATCCTTCGTCGCCGCGACCGGGACGATGCGGTCGACGGGCGTGACCGCGGCCATCGCCTGGGCGAAGCCGGCACCGGCCAGGGCACCCGCGGCCACCACCGCCGCTACCGCCCTCTTGCGGTCCAGGTCCACTCTGGCCAGTACGTCGACCAGCTGACCCTTCGCTCGATGCCGTGCCAAGACCTGCCTCCATGCACTCGGGGGAGTCCGGTAGCCGCCGGCTTCAGGGACTGGACCGTTTCGGGGGATGATCCGTGTCCTGGCGGTTATCGAACCGTGACATGCGGCGGAGAACGTAACCTCGCGTCACCGGCCCGAGCAAGCCATGTGCGGGTTTGGGTGACAAGGCCCACTGGCAGTAACTCGGCGTGTTCGAACGCCCGCAGGGTTGGTCACCGCACTTTGAACCAATCCCGGTCTTCGCGTTTGCACTGGTCAGTCGCTTTATCGTGAAAGATCGACGGCGTGGTCGGTGCCGGGCGGCGGGTGTGGGTGCGTCACCCTGCGTTGAGGGGCGCGCGGTCGGTCATCAAACCCAAAGCAAAGGGCCGTCGGACGCGTCTCGCGTCCGACGGCCCTTCGGCCGAACAAGCCCTACTTGTACCGGGCGGCGGCGGGTGGCAGCTGCGCCACCGGCAGCCCCTCGTGGATCGCCTTCATCGCGTTGAACCAGGTCGGTGCCGCCACCTGACCACCGAACACGCCCTGCGAGGCGCCGGGGCAGAAGCGGATCGGGTTCGCGCAGATCACCTCGGGGTGGTTGCCGTCGGCGTAGGTCATGACGGCGCCCGCGTACTGCGGGGTGGCGGCCAGGAAGGCGACCGACTTGTGCTCCTCGGTGGTGCCGGTCTTGGCGATGGTCGGGCGGTTCCAGCCGGAGGCGCTCGCGGCGGCCGCGGCGGTGCCGCCGTTGACGACGTCGTGCGACATGCCCTGGGCGAGCGAGTTGGCCAGGTCGGTGTTCACGGCCTGCTCGCAGGGCTTTTCCTTCAGCGGGACTTCCTTGCCGTAGCGGTCGAGGACCTTCTCCACCGGCGTCGGCGGGCACCAGGTGCCGCCGGAGACGATGGTGGCGGCGACGTTGGCCAGCTCCAGGACGCTGGTGGCGCCGGGGCCGAGGGTGAAGGAGCCCGCGTTGTTCTGCTTCGTCCAGTCGCCCTGGGACGGGCCGTTTGACTTGTCCTGCTTCAGCGGCTCACCGCTGCGGTTGACGCCCTGGAGGGTTTCGCGCATGCCCATGCGGTAGGCCATGTCCACGACCTTGTCGAGGCCGGTCTTCTCCTCCAGGATCACGAAGCCCGTGTTCGGGGAGGTCGCGAGGGCCTGGGTCAGCGACATCTTGTCGGCGTACGTGCCGGCGTTCTGGACCCTCCAGGGTGAGCCGCCGTTCGGGTAGACCCTGGACGAGTAGGTCGAGGGGACCGAGATCTCCTTGTCGATGCCGGTCACGCCGTTCTCCAGCGCGGCGGCGGCGGTGAAGACCTTGTTGACCGAGCCGGGACCGAACGGGAGCACCTCGGCCGGCACCGGGCGGGCCACCTGGCCGAGCTCGGCGTTGTTGCCGTAGTCGCGGGAGGCGACCAGGGCGCGCACCTTGTGCTTGTCCTTGCCGGGCTCGACGACCGACATGACGTTCGAGATGCCGTTCAGGGTCTTCGGGACCTGCTGCTCGGCCGCCTGCTTCGCCGCCTTGGTGGCCTTCGGGTCCATCGTGGTGCGGATGGTGAGGCCACCGCGCTGCAGCTGCTTGTTCGTGATGCCCGCCTCGCGCAGGTAGTCGAGCAGGTAGGAGCAGAAGAAGCCGTAGATCGGGCCGTCACCGGCGCCGACGCACCCCTTGGGCAGGATCTTCAGGTCGTCGACCACGCCCAGCGGGGCGGCCTTGAACTCGTCGGCCTTCTTCTGGGCCTCGGCCTGGTCAGTGCCGAACGCGCCGTTCTCGCGCATCTTGTCGATGACGATGTTGCGGCGCTCCAGCGCCTTGTCCGGGGACGAGCCGGGGTTGAGCGATGACGGGCGGTTCGCGATCGCGGCCAGCAGCGCGGCCTGCGGGACCGTCAGCTTGTCGGCCGTCGTGTTGAAGTAGGCCTTGGCCGCGGCACCGACGCCGTAGGTCTGGTTGCCCAGCGGCACGATGTTCAGGTAGCCGGCGAGGATCTCGTCCTTCGACATGTGCTGTTCGAGCTGCAACGCGATGCGGGCCTCGCGGAGCTTGCGGCCGACGGTCGCCTCGGTGGCCTTCTCCCAGGCCTCCTGCTCGTTGTCGGCGCCGAGCACGAACGCCATGTAGTTCTTCACGTACTGCTGGGTCAGCGTCGAGGCGCCCTGCGACGCCCCGCCGTCCACACCGGCCTTCGCGGCGGCACGGGCGATACCCTGCCAGTCGACGCCGCGGTGGGCGTAGAACCGCTTGTCCTCGATCGCGAGGATGGCGAGCTTCATGGTGTCCGCGATGTCGCTGGACGCCAGCGGGATCCGGTACTGGTCGTACAGGTAGGCGATCGGGTCGCCGTTCATGTCCTCGATGGTCGTGACGAGCGGCAGCTCACCCTTCGCGAGATCACCGGACGTCCGGTCGACCTCGGCGGCCGCGCGGTTGGACGCGAGCCCGAGACCTCCGACGAACGGGAACACCATCGCGGCGAGGAGCACGCCCGCCGTCAGGCACAACCCCAGCAACTTGACCAAGCCTGACGCGCGTGCGGCGAACAACCCGCAACTCCTTCCGAACTCCACCCCAGAGATCCCTACGTATTAAGTCGCGCGGGAGGCCCGTGAGGTTGCGTCCGCTGATCGACTGATTTCAACCTACCGGAGTAGCCGCAGGCCGATCGTCGGGCTTGCCCTCCGCACCTCCACGCCCACGTGGTCGGGCAGCAGGTCGTCGAGGAACCCGTACCGCGTCAGCTCCTCGTCCGGCCTCCTGCTCACCGTCCGCCACCACACCGCGATGTCGCCCCAGCCGGGAGCCGAGAGCGACCCGCCGAAATGTTGCACGGACAGCGCGGCGCACAGGTTCGCGAAGCGGACCCGGTGCTCCAGCGGCCACCCGGCCAGAGTGCCCATCACGAACCCGGCGCCAAACACGTCACCGGCCCCGGTCGCGTCGAGCTGCGCGACGTTGAGCCCCGGCACGTCCACGCACTCGCCGGTAGCGCTGTCGACCGCGACCGCACCGCCTCCCCCGCGTGTGACGACCACCACCGGCACGTGCTCGGCGAGCTTGCGCGCCGCGGCCTCCGGCGAGTCGGTGCGCGTGTACCCCTGCGCCTCCACGTGGTTGGGCAGGAACACGTCGTAACCCTCGAGGCGGCGCAGCAGCTCCGGCGACCACGCCCCGGTGCGGTCCCAGCCGATGTCGGCGAACAGCAGCGCGCCGTTCTCCTTCGCCGTGCGCACCCACTGCTCGTCCTCCGCCTGGATGTGCACGAAGCACGCCCGCGTCGACGGCGGCGGACAGAACAGATCGTCGGCGACAACCGGTGCCTTGTGCCCGTGTGTGACCATCGACCGGTCGCGTTCCATCGCCATGGACACCGTCACCGGCGAGTGCCACCCGTAGAACCGGCGGCAGTACGAGAGGTCGACGCCTTCCTGGTCGGCCAGCACGTCCCAGCAGAAGTCGCCGTACGCGTCCTCACCGAACGCCGCCGCCAGCGCGGTCTTGAGCTCCAGCCGGCGCAACGCCACCGCGAGGTTCGCGATGCCGCCCGGACACGACCCGAGACCCTCGGCCCACACCTCGGTCCCCGCGGCCGGTGGGCGGGGCAGGCCGGTGAAGATGATGTCGAGGAAGACCGTGCCGGTGAGCAGCACGTCGTAGTCCGGATCAGCCATGCACAAACCATGCCATCCGACACCGACGGCCATGCGCTAGAAACGACGCCCATGGGGGTTCCGCTCAGGAAGAACGTTCAGTTCCAGCTGCTGTGGTTCGGTGGCGCCGTCTCGCAGCTGGGCACGCAGCTCACCACGTACGCCATGCCACTGCTGATCTTCGCGGTCACCGGGTCGTTCTTCTGGGCGGGCGTGATCGCGGGTGTGCGGGCGGCCGCGCTGATCCTCGCCCAGATGCCCGCGGGCGTGTGGGTGGACCGCTGGGACCGCGGCAAGGTCCTGGTCTGGAGCCAGACCACGCAGGCCGCGGCCGTTGTGATGATGGCGGCCAATGTCGTCACCGGCCTCTACTCGATTCCGGTGTTCCTCGCGCTGGCCGCGGTGGACGGCGTCTGCACCGCGTTCGCCGGTCCCGCCCGCTCCACCGCGGTCAAGGCGGTGGTGCCGCCCGAGCAGCTCAGGACCGCCTTCGCGCAGGAGGAGGCGCGCGGGCACGTCGCCTGGCTCGCCGGTCCGTCGCTCGGCGCGCTGCTCTACGGGTTCGGCCGCGCGGTCCCGTTCGTCGCGGACGCGGTGTCGTTCCTGGTCGCCGCGGTCTGCGCCTGGTTCGCCAAGATCCCCGCGCGCACCGAGCGGCGACCGCGCCGGCGCATGCGCCAGGACCTGCGGGAAGCCTGGGGCTGGCTGTGGCACCAGCGCGGGATGCGCAACGTCGTCGCGATCTTCCTGACGCTCAACCTGCTCGGCGTGGCCTCGATGATCCCGGTCGTCGCGCTGGTCAAGGAACGCGGCGGACCCGACTGGCTCGTCGGCCTGGTGCTGACCGGCGTCGGTGCCGGCGGTGTGCTCGGCGCGCTGATCTCGCCCAAGGTGACCGCCCGCCACGACCGGATCGTCGTCGCGGTGCTCGTCGTCTTCGGCGTGAGCAACCTGGCGATGTCACTGCCGTTCGGCGCGTGGTGGCCGTTCGTGCCGTTGATGGTCACCGCGATTGCGACACCGTTGCTCAACGTCTCGGTGAGCGCGGTCTTCACGGCGATGGTGCCCGACGATCTCATGGGACGGATGGACGCGATCCTGACCGTTGCCTCACGCGCGCTCACTCCTCTTGCGCCGGTGCTCGGCGCGTTCGCCGCTGACGTCGTCGGTGGCGCGGTCGCGCTGATGATGTTCGGCGCGTTGATCCTGCTGACCGCCCTGGTCGCGGCCTTCACCGACCTCAGGACTCCTCAGCGACTCTCCTGATGTGCTCGTTCCGCTCGTGGATCAGCCGAGGCATGTACCGGTCGAGCACGAAATGGCCGATCGGCGCCACGAACTCGACGACGTCGCGCATCACCGTGCCGCCGCGGCCGTCCGGTTCGAAGTGGTGCTCGTGCCGCCACCGCCGGAACGGTCCCCTGACCTGCTCGTCCACGAAGTACCGCGGCGCGTCGAGCGCGCTGATCCGCGAGGTCATCCGCCACGGCACGCCGAAGTGCCTGGCCCGCCAGGTGACCGTGTCGTTCAGCCGCATCCGTCCGGAGGTGACGCCACCGATGATCCGTTCGCCGGAGTGCGCCATCGACGCGGTGTGCACCCCGACGTCCAGGCTGAGGTCGAACACGAGCTGCGCGGGCGCGGCGACGGGGGTCGTCACCTCGAAACGGGTCATGCCGCGACTCTATGGCCGCCAACCTGAGAGCTCAGCCCTCCTCGGCGATCATCTCCCGCATTCGGATGAGCGCGCGGTGCTGGGCCACCCGCACGGCACCCGGCGTCGACTCCACCGCCAGCGCGACCTCCTCGGCCGACAGGCCCACCGCCACCCGCAGCACGAGGATCTCGCGCTGGCGGGACGGCAGCTTGTGCAGCAGGCGGGTGACCTGGGCCATCATCTCGCCGTTGACCGCGTGCTGCTCCGGGCCGTCCTCCAGGGAAGGGCAGTCGGGCAGCTCCGGCACCACCTCGGCGCGGTTGCGGACGGCGCGGCGGCGGGCGTCGGCGACCTTGTGCGCGGCGATGCCGTACACGAAGGCCAGGAACGAGCCAGGTTCGTAGCGGTACTTGGACAGCGCGCCGAGAACCGCCATGCAGACCTCCTGCGCGATGTCCTCGGCCGAGACCAGGGTTCGTTCGCGGCCGCCGACGCGTGCGCGGCAGTAGCGCACGATCAACGGCTGGATCCGGCCGAGCAGGTGCTCGACCGCGCGTCTGTCTCCCGATAGAGCGGCGTCGACGAGGTCGGTGAACTCGGCTTCGGCGAGCCACTGGTTGGAGACCGGTGCCTGGCGCACCCGCCGGCGCATGGGCACCGTTGGCTGGTTCCAGGTCTCCGCTGTCAGCACTGCAGCGAGGCCGGCACCGTCATCGGTCCGCACGGCTGTGGGTTGGACCATCCCGGCGACCCTCCTCTACAGCGACACTAGGGGCTTCACTGAAGAAGAGAACGCAGCGAGCCGATTGATACCGCCTGCTGCAAAGCTGACCACGAAGTCCAGCCGGGTGGGGAAAGCAGCACCCAGTTGGGGCAGAAGGTGGTCCTAATGGCCCAGTCTTTCGACCATGGCGAACTGCTGGACACCCAGGTGGCCGACGCGGAAACCGGCCTCCGAGTAGGCCAGGTAGAACTCCCACATCCGGCGGAACGTGTCGTCGAAGCCGAGTTGCTTCACCTCGTCCCATCGGGTGAGGAACGTGTCGCGCCACCGCCTCAGCGTCTCGGCGTAGTCGTGCCCGAACGAGCGGGTCTCGACGATCCGCAGCCGGGTGTGGTCGCGCACGGACTCCTCGATCGAGCGCACCGACGGGATGAGGCCGCCGGGGAAGATGTACTTGTGGATCCAGGTGTAGCTGGCCCTGCTCGCGATCATGCGGTCGTGCGGCATGGTGATCGCCTGCAGCCCCACCCGGCCGCCGGGAGCGAGCACCCGGTCGAGCACCGAGAAGTACTCGGGCCAGTATTCGGCACCCACTGCCTCGATCATCTCGACGCTGACGACGGCGTCGTACCGACCGTGCTCCTCTCGGTAGTCCCGCAGGTGCACCGTCACTCGATCGTGGAGGCCCGCGTCCCTCACCCGGTCCAGCGCCAGCTTCCGCTGTTCCGCGGAGATGGTCAGTGACGTGACGGTCGCGCCCCGCTCGGCCGCCCGGATGGCCAGCGCGCCCCACCCGGTGCCGATCTCCAGCACCCGCGACCCGGCGCGCACGCCCGCGTAGTCGAGCACGCCGTCGATCTTGCGGAGCTGGGCCGTGCGCAGGTCGACGTTCCTGTTCTCGAACAACGCCGACGAGTACGTCATCGTCTCGTCCAGGAACGCCGCGAACAGCTCGTTGGACAGGTCGTAGTGCCGGTGGATGTTCTGCCGCGAGCCCGCCACGTCGTTGGTGTCGGACGAGGGGTGGCCCCGCTCCGCCCACCGCCGCAGCCGCTGCAGACCGGGCGGGATCAGCGTGGTGAGCCGGGCCGCGAACGCCGACAGCACGTCCGCGAGCTCGTCGGACTCCCAGTCGCCCACCATGTACGCCTCGCCGAAGCCGATCTTGGCGTCGGCGCCGAGCCGGTGGAAGAACTCGGCGGGCCGCACCAGCCGCATGACCGGTCCGCCGGCGCCCCAGGTCGTGCCGCCCGGCAGCAGGACGGTCACCGGGAGCGTGCGCACGGCGTTGCGGAACAGCGACTCGGCGATCCGGGCGCGCAGAGGCGATCTCGGCGCGGTGAACAGGCCAGGCCAGATGCCCTGGTTCGGCCGGGGCAACGACAGCGTGCTCATCTACTCACTCCTGGGGACGATCGGCAGGCGCCGGAGATACAGGGCGATGCCATGACGGCGGATCAGCGCGGACACGCGCTGGGGCATCAGCGGCCGGGTGAGGAGCGGGCGCAGCCCCGTGCTGCGCGTGCCCTTCATCGTGGCGCTGAAGGTCGTCTTCCCGTTCTGCCGCAACGCGATGGCCACCGACAGCCGGTTCCCCGGCTTCGGCAGCCTCATCACGTAGTGGCCGTCGACCTGCAGGAACGGGGAGACGTAGAACTCCTTGCCGACCGACGCCCGGTCCTGGTCGTCGGTGCGCAGCAGATAGCAGTGGCGTCCGCCGTAGGTGTTGTGCACCTCCGCGACCACACACACGAGCGCTCCGGACGCGTCGTGGCACCAGTACACGGACAGCGGGTTGAAGACGTGGCCGAGCACGCGGGCGTTGGCGAGCATCAGCACCTGTCCGCCGCCGAGCTCGATCCCGCGACCGGCGAGCCACTCGTCCAGGTTCGTCCGGATGCTCTTCGCGGGCGAACCGAGGTGGTCGCGGGCCTCGAAGCGCGCGAACGGGCGGGCCCACCAGGGCAGGCGCGGCAGTTCGTCGAGGTCGACGAGCCACATGTACGCGCGGTGGCTGAACGTCCGCTCGATCAGCTCGCGGCGCGTGTGCGTGATGACGACGTCGTAGATCACCAGTCGACCCCGAAGTGCCGGGCCGCGCGCACCCCCGACGCGCAGCCGTCCTCGTGGAAGCCCCACCCGTGGTACGCGCCGGCGTACGCGGTGGTGGCACTGTTGATCCGGGGCAGACGTCGTTGTGCCGCAACGGATTCCGGCGTGTAGATCGGGTGCTCGTAGGTCATCCGCGCGAGCACTCGGTCCGGGTGCACGTCGTGCGGGTTCAACGTCACCACGAAGTCGCGCGGGTCGTCGAGCCGCATCAGCCGGTTCATGTGGTAGCTGACGAGCACCTGGTCTCCGGCCTCGGCGCACGCCCGCTTGTAGAGGTTCCACGACGCCTTCGCCCCGCTCGTGCGCGGCAGGATCGAGGCGTCGGTGTGCAGCCACGTCTCGTTGCGCGAGTACCGGAACGCGCCCAGCACCTCCTTCTCCTCGCGCGTCGGGTCGGCGAGCAGGCCGAGCGCCTGGTCGGGGTGCGTGGCGATGACGACGTGGTCCGCGGTGTGCAACGCGTTGCCGTCGTCGCGGATCTCCACACCGTCGGCGGTGCGCGTCACCGCCCGGATCGGGGTGCTCACGTGGACGGCGTGCAGGCCCTTCACCGCACGCTCGACGTACGTGCGGGAGCCGCCGACGACGGTCTTCCACTGCGGCGTGCCACCGATCGACAGCATGCCGTGGTTGCCGAGGAACTCGAACAGGTACCACGCCGGGTACTTCATGCTCAGCGCCGCGCCGGCCGACCACACCGCGCTGACCAGCGGCACGATGAAGTGGTCGACGAAGTACCGCGAGTAGCCGCCGATCGCGAGGAACGCGCCGAGCGTGACGTCGTGCGCCTCCTCGTGGTCGAGAACCCGCTGGGCGTGCCGGTAGAACCGGGTGACCTCGGCGAGCATCCGGACGAAGCGCACGTTGACGGCGTTGCCGGGCCGCGCGAACAACCCCGGCAGCTTCTTCGCGCCCGCGTACTCCAGCCCGCAGCCGTCGCACCGCACGCTCATCGACATCTCGGAGTCCTGAGTGGACACCCGCAGCTCGCGGAAGAGCCGGATCAGGTTCGGGTACGTCCGTTCGTTGTGGACGATGAACCCGCTGTCGACGGCCACCCCGCCGATGTCGTGCGTGTGCGCGTGACCGCCGAGCCGGCCGTCTGCCTCGAACAGCGTGACGTTGTGCCTGCGTTGCAGCACATAGGCGGCGGTGAGCCCGGCAACCCCCGCTCCGATGACGGCGACCTCACCCACGCGAACCTCCCAAGGGCACGTCGAGGCCTCGCGGCGAGGCCTCCCGCATGGCATTCGCGATGTCCGGTGCCACCGGTTCGAGTCCGAGCTCACCGCGCACGAAGTCGACGACGAGCCTGGTCCAGTCCCGCGCCCGCCTGAGCATCGCGTGCCCGTCGCCCTCGACGGTGAACCGCGCGACCCGCTCGGTGACCGTCTTGGCCTGCCGGGCGAACCACAGCGACTTGGCCGGGTCCGTCATCCGCTCCTGGTCCCCGTGCGCGATGAGCAACGACTTCCCGGCGAGCTGCCGGAACGGCTCCCCCGGCTCGATCCACGGCGCCAACGCGCACACGGCCCGCACGCTCGGATGCCCGGCGACGCGCAGCGCGGTCCGGCCGCCCATCGAGTGCCCGACGAGCACGACCGGCTTGCCCGGATGCAGCTCGGTGATCCTGCGCAGCGCCCACTCGGCGTCCTGGACGGAGTCGAGGCTCGGCGCGTTCCAGCCTCTCTTGCGGTACCGCAGCACCCAGACCTCGACACCGGGCGCGCGCAGCGCTCTGGCCAGCGGCACCATCCTCAGGTAGGCGAGGTTGTGCCGCCGGACGGGTTCCTGGCCGTGTTCGCGGCCGCCGTGCAGCACGAGCACAACGGCGTTCGTTCCGGTCGGTGAGGTCAGCACGTCGACATGCGGTTGCACGCCCGATGTTCGGACGACCGCGTCTTTCGGCTCGGACCTTGAGAGCCAGGTCACACCGGTACTGTTCGAACCTGTGATCGACCACATCGGCATCGAGACCGAGGCAGGCACCTTCGACGCCATCGCGTCCGGCCCCGAGGACGGCCGCCCGGTCCTGCTGCTGCACGGCTTCCCCGAGGCCGCCATCGAGTGGGAGCACCAGGTCGCGGTGCTGGGCGCGAACGGGTTCCGCGCGGTCGCCCCCGACCAGCGCGGCTACTCCCCCGGCGTGCGCCCCGAGAACGCGGCCGAGTACACCGTCACGCACCTGGTCGGCGACGTGATCGCCATGGCCGACGCGCTGGGCTGGGGCACGTTCGACCTGGTCGGCCACGACTGGGGTGGCGCGGTGGCGTGGTGGACGGCGATCGACCACCCCGACCGCCTGCGCACGCTTTCGGTGTTCTCGACGCCGCACCCCGGCGCGCTCAAGGTCGCGTTGCAGACCGACGAGGATCAGCGGCTGCGGTCGCAGTACATGCTGGACTGGCGTGAGCGCAGCACCGAGCGGCGGATGCTGGAGAACAACGCCCAGGCGCTCAAGCAGATGTTCGACTGGAAGATCCGGCCCTCGCACCTCGACGAGTACCTGCAGCGGCTGGGTGAACCGGGCGCGCTCACCGCCGCGCTCAACTGGTACCGGGCGGGCAAGCCGCACGGCGCGGCCGGCAAGGTCAGCATCAGAACGATGTACGTGTGGAGCACCGAGGACGTCGCGTTCGGGTCGGTGGCCGCGTTCGAGACCGAGAAGTGGTGCAGCGGCGGGTACCGGTTCGAGATGGTCGAGGACGTCAGCCATTGGATCCCTGAGGAGATTCCGGAGGCCACTTCCTCGATGCTTCTGGAACATCTGGCCTAGACATCGGAGCTTTAGGCCTGGTAGGTCTGAGCGTGCCGCCGCCAAGGCATCCCCTTGGAGGGAACACGCATGACCACGTCCAGGCGTGACTTCGTCAAGCTCGGCGCACTGGCCGGCGGCCTCGCTCTCGGAACGGGCACCGCCTCGGCGAAGGAGTGCGCCGACTGGTCCGTCGAGGTCGTCGAGTCGACGATGCGGCAGTACACGCCGGAGACGCTCGGCGGCTGGGGCTACACCCGCGGCCTGTACCTGTGGGGCCAGTGGCTCGTCTTCCAGCGCACGAAGAACAAGAAGTACTTCGACTTCATCAAGGCGTGGGTCGACCGGTTCGTCGGACCGGACGGCAGGATGAACCGCACCTTCACCAACCTGGACTCGATGCGCGCGGGCCAACTGCTGCCGTTGCTGTACAACGCGACCGGCGACGTGCGGTACCGCACCGCCTCGACGCAGATCCGCGAGCGCCTCGACACCTACGCCCGCACCAGGGAGGGCGGCTTCTGGCACGCCGAGGGCGGCACCCGCGACTGGCAGAACTGGTCGGACGGCGTCTACATGGTCGTGCCGTTCATCATGCGGCACGGCTGCACGTTCGCCGAGAAGGAGTGGGCGACCGCGGAGGCCGTGAAGCAGCTCCTCGTCTACGCGAAGAACCTGCAGCACGAGAGCGGTCTGTTCCACCACGCCTACGACGAGTCGCGCACGGTCGGCTGGGCCGACCCGGTCACCGGTGTGTCGCCGGAGTTCTGGGGCCGCGCGATGGGCTGGTACGCGATCACGGTGTGCGACGTGCTGGAGGACCTGCCGCGCACGCACCCCGACCGGCCGAAGCTGATCTCGATCCTGGGCAGGCTGATCGCGGCGCTCGCGAAGTACCAGGACCGCGAGACGGGACGCTGGTTCCAGGTCGTGGACAAAGGCTCCAACCCGCAGAACTGGACCGAGACGTCGTGCTCGTCCATGTACTCGATGGCCATCTCACGCGCCGTGGAACGTGGTTACGTGTCGCGCAGGTACGACGTCGTGGCCCGGCGTGGTTACCGCGGCGTGCTGGACCGGGTGACGGTCAACGCGGCCGGCAACACCGAGATCTCCGAGATCTGCATCGGCACGAACGTCGGTGACCTGCCGTTCTACCTGGCACGACCGCGGGCGGTGAACGACCTGCACGGCGTCGGCGCGTTCCTGATCATGAACGAGCAGCTCCAGAGGCGGTAGGTTCGCGGGTATGCGCGTGGCCGGCCTCCTGCTAGCTGCGGGGGCCGGCCGCCGGTTCGGCACCCCGAAAGCCCTCGTTGCGCTGGACGGCAAGCTCTTCGTCGACTCGGCGGCCGAGCTGCTCAGAGCCGCCGGGTGCGAGCCGGTCGTGGTCGTCCTGGGCGCCGAGGCGGACGAGGTGCGCGCGAAGTCCTCTTTGGACGGCGTGACCGTCGTCGACAACCCGCACTGGGAAACGGGGATGGGCTCGTCGCTGCGCACGGGCCTGCACGCGATCGGCATCGCCGATGCCGTCGTGGTGCTCCCCGTGGACACCCCCGGCGTCACCGTCGCCGCCCTGCACCGCCTGATGAACCTCGCCGAGCCGGAAGCGCTGGCCCGTGCGGTGTACCACGGCGAGATCGGGCACCCGGTCCTGATCGGCTCGGACCACTTCGCGGGCGTGATGGCCTCGGCAGCGGGCGACCAGGGCGCGCGCGACTACCTCAAGGCCAACACCGTCCGCCACGTCGAATGCGCCGACGTGGCGGACGGTGCGGACATCGACCGGCCGGACGACCTCAGGCGACGTACCGGCGGAGCTTGATGCCCGACGACACGTTGGACGCGCTCACCCACGCCAGCCGGCCACCCGCGTAGGCCGGGTCGGCCACGGCGAACTCGTTGCCACTGGCGCGATAGCCGACGATCGTGGCGTAGTGGCCGCCGGAGTAGTTGCGTCCGTTCAGGCGGATCACGTTGATCACGACGGCGTGGCCCTTGCTGACGTTGCGCTGCAAGTCATCGCGGGCGGCTGCACGACCACCGAACTGGCCCGCAGGCTCGGCATCTCCGCCGCCTCGGCCAGCGCGCACGCGACGGTGCTGCGCGACGCGGGCCTCGCGGTGGCGCAACGACACCGCAACTCCGTGCTCCACACGGCATCAGCTCTCGGCGTGGAACTGCTGACCTAAGGCCGCGCGTGCACCGCCGCCCGCGCGCACCCGCCCGCGACGACGAGCAACCCGCACGCCAGCCACACCGGCCACAGCTCGGAGTAGGTGATCGCCAGTGCGATGTTCGTGGCCCCCGCGGCCGTGAAGACCGCCGCCAGCACGACCCAGAAGTAGAAGTACCGCCTGATCAAACCCACCCCCGTCCGCAGGAGCCGCCACGTCCTTCACCGCAACGTATCGAGCTTTGTGGTGCGCGGGTTACTGGTGGGGTCATCGGCGATCCGGTACTACTGACCCGCATGACGACCGACACCGTGACCGGCTCCGACTACGGCAATCTCGTGCGCACGCACCTGACGCGCGTCGAACAGCACAACGCGGCCGCGCTCGACGACGTGGCCGAGCTCGTGCTGGCCGCCGTGCAGGCCGACGGCACGATCCTCACCGCGGGCGCCGGCCACTCCCTGGCAGCGGTCGCCGAAACGTTCTACCGGGCGGGCGGCCTGGCCTGCGTCCGCCCGATCTACCACCCGGAGCTGCTCCCGATGCACGGCGCCATCAGCAGCACGTCGGCCGAACGCCGCTCGGGCCTGGCGGGTGCGGTCCTGCGCGAAGCGGGTCTCGCCCCGCACGACGTCCTCTTCGTCTTCTCCACCTCGGGCGTGAACCACTACCCGGTGGAACTGGCCCAGGAAGCCGCGAACGCGGGCTGCCCGGTCGTCGCCGTCACCTCCGTGGCCGCCAGCGCCCAGGCCCCGCGCCGAGCCGGCGTCACCCTGGCCGAGGTGGCCACCGTCGTCCTCGACAACCTGGTCCCGGCAGGCGACTCCACCTACCCGGAACACGCCCCGGTCACCGCCGCCGTCTCGACCCTGGCCACCACGTTCCTGTGGAACCTGCTGATGGTCCGCCTCGTCGACAAGGCGGCCGAGACCGGCGTCCAACTACCGCTGTGGCGCAGCGCCAACGTCGAAGGCGGTGACGCGGCCAACGCCGACCTGCTCAGGCACTACCAGACCCGCATCCCGCAGCTGGGTTGAGTAGCAATACTCACCCCTTTCTCAGCAGGCCGCCGTTAGTCTCCCACCGGGGAAAGCACTTACCTGGGGGGACTTCGACTGTGGAGCAGAAAACTCGTAGATGGATCCTGATCAGCGGCGCCACCGCCACAGCCGTCATCATCGGCGTGGCGGGCGTCCTGCTCTGGAGCCCAGACCCGGTCATCCCGGAAACGACAAACGCGCCGAAACCCAGCGGACAGGCCGAACGCCCCGCTGAACAACGCCCGGCCGACGTGGCCCAGTCCTTCGTGAGCGTGCTGTTCGCCTCGGACGCCACCATGGCGGCCAACATGACCGACGCGTCAGACGCCGCCACCACAGCGATCAGGGCGACCAAGACGGGCATGGGCGCCTCCGCCTACCAAGCCCGCCTGGCAGCGGCCACACCACCACCGCCCGACGCCACCACCGCGGAGATCACCGCCTCCGTGACGTGGACGATGCCGAACTCCAGCTCCCTGAAGTACGACATCAAGATCCCGATGCAGAAGTCGGGCAACCGCTGGCAGGTCCACTGGACCCCGACGATCATCCACCCGCGGCTGACCGAGGGCGCCTCCCTCACCTACCGCACGGCTCTGGCCGACGGCGCCCTGCTCGGCCGCGACGGCAAGCCCCTTGTCCAAGGCACCCTGCCGGACGGCCTCTACCAGGCGATCACGGCTCAAGCAGGCAACCTGAAGGGCACCGACGGCTGGGAAGTCGGCATCACCGCAGGCGCCACCTTCACCGCCTTGGACGGCAAGAAGCCGGAGTCCGGCGAAAAGATCACCGTCACCATCGACCCGGCCCGCCAAGCAGCCGCCCAAGCCGCAGTGGACGCCCTCCCACAAGGCGCCGCCATCGTCGCGATCGACGCCTCCACAACGGAAATCCTGGCCGTGGCCCAGAACAAGTCCCTCTCGGGCACCAACCCGTTCGTGGGCCGCTACGCCCCGGGCTCAACGATGAAGATCGTGACCGCCGCCGCCGTCCTGAACGCGGGCCTGGCCCAGCCCAACACCTCAGTCGGTTGCCCGGCCACCGCCACGATCGGCACCCGCACCATCAACAACGCCGGTTTCGGCTACGACTCCATCCCGTTCCACAGCGCGTTCGCCTACTCCTGCAACACGACCTTCGGCGACCTGGGCTCCAAACTCGCCCCGAACGCCCTCCCGGACATGGCCAAGCGCTTCGGCCTGGGCGCCGACTGGACCATCCAGGCCGCCGACACGAACACCGGCAAAGTCCCTGCCGCCTCAGGCGACCAACAGGTGGAAAACAGCTTCGGCCAAGGCAACGTAGTTGCCAGCCCGTTCGGCATGGCCCTCGTAGCCGCCACAGCAGCCTCAGGCAGAACCCCAACCCCCACCCTGATGCGCGGCAAGCCCTCAGTCCCGAACGACGTGGCCGCCCCACCATCAGCCGCAGTCCTCCAGCCACTCCGCAACATGATGCGCGAGGTGGTCACCACCGGCACCGCCAAGCAACTGGCCGGAATCCCGAACCTGGCAGGCAAGACCGGCACCGCAGAAACAGGCGGCGGCACCGCACACGGCTGGTTCGTCGGCTACCAGGGCAACGTGGCGTTCGCAGTCTTCGTGGAAAACGCAGGCTCATCACAAAGCGCACTAACCACAACAGCAGCCTTCCTGCGAGGCTAGAAACCAAAGCCACACCTGACCATCAGCAAAGGCGCAGCCGAGCCGTCCTCCCAGAACAACCCGGTGGGTGGTCCCGTCACGAGTCGTGCCACAGCACTCGCGCGACTCGTGACGGGACCACCCCGCCCGCAACAGCTCAGTACCCAGGCCCAACCTCAACCGGCTCAGCGAACTGAGTGTTGTAGAGCTCGGCATACCGCCCACCAGCAGCCATCAACTCTCCATGCGTCCCCCGCTCGACAACCTCCCCGTGCTCCAACACCAGAATCTGATCAGCAGCCCGAATCGTCGACAACCGGTGCGCGATCACCAGCGAGGTCCGCCCCGCCAACGCCTCGGTCAGCGCCTCCTGCACCGCTGCCTCGGACTCGGAGTCCAAATGCGCAGTGGCCTCATCCAGGATCACCACCCGAGGGCGGGCCAGCAACAACCGGGCGATCGTCAACCGCTGCCGCTCCCCACCGGACAACCGATACCCGCGCTCACCCACCACCGTGTCGAGCTGATCAGGCAACGAAGCCACCAGGTCCAGCAACCGAGCCCGCCGCAACGAGTCCCACAACTCGTCGTCGGAAGCACCCGGCGCCGCATACTCCAGGTTCGCGCGGATCGTGTCGTGGAACAGGTGCCCGTCCTGCGTCACCACTCCGACGGTGGAGCGCAACGACTCGAACGTCAGGTCTCGAACGTCCACACCGGACAGTCGCACGGACCCCGAGTCCACGTCGTACAGCCGGGGCACCAGCGAGGCGAGCGTCGACTTCCCGGCCCCGGACGAGCCGACCAGGGCCACCAGCTGCCCGGCTTCGGCCTTGAAGCTGATGCCGTGCAACACTTCTTCGCCACCGCGAGTGTCCAAAGTGGCCACGGACTCCAGCGAGGCCAGCGACACCTTGTCCGCGGACGGGTAAGCGAACCGCACGTCGTCGAACTCGACCGACACCGGCCCAGCAGGCAGGGCACGAGCGTCCGCCCGCTCCTGGATCATCGGCTCGAGATCGAGCACCTCGAACACGCGCTCGAACGACACCAACGCCGTCATCACATCAACCCGAGCGTTGGCCAGGGCGGTCAACGGCGCGTACAACCGGGTCAGCAGCAGCGCCAGCGAAACCACGGTGCCCGCGGCCAGGTGCCCGGTCAGCGCCAGATACCCGCCCAGCCCGTAGACCAGCGCCTGAGCCAGCGCCGACACCAGCGTCAGCCCGGTCATGAACCACCGGGTGGCCATGGCGGTCCGGATGCCGATGTCGCGGACCTTCGCCGCCTTGTCGGAGAACTCGACTTCCTCGCGGTCGGGACGGCCGAACAGCTTCACCAAAGTCGCGCCTGGCGCGGAGAAGCGCTCCGTCGACTGCGTGACCATCGAGGCGTTCAGCGCCGACGCCTCGCGCTGCATGTCGGCCATCCGCCGCCCCATCCGCTTGGCGGGCAGCACGAAGACCGGCAGCAGCACCAACGCCAGCGCGGTGACCTGCCACGACAGCGTGAACATCACGCCGAGCGACAGCACCAGCTGGATGACGTTCGTGACGAAGCCCGACAACGTCGAGGTGAACGCGCGCTGGGCGCCGATCACGTCGTTGTTCAGCCGCGACACCAGCGCGCCGGTGCGGGTGCGGGTGAAGAACGCGACGGGCATCTTCTGCACGTGCCCGAACACGGCGCGGCGCAGGTCGTAGATCAGCCCCTCACCGATGCGGGCCGACTGCCACCGCTCGACCACGCCGAGACCGGCGTCCACGACGGCGACCAGCGCGATGACCACCGCCAGCCACACCACGACCGACGGCGCGGAGCCGCGGACGATCGCGTCGACCACCCGACCGGCCAGCAGCGGGGTCGTCACCGCGAGAACTGACGAGATGACCGTCAGCAACAGGAAGAACACGAGCTTCGCCCGATGCGGCTGGGCGAAGGCCAGCACGCGACGGAAGGTTCCCCGGCGCACCTTGGCAGGCGCGTCCGAGGTCACCCCCATCATGAATCGCCAGGAGCTGTAACCGTCCACGCCCTATAGAACATCACATGGGTCTGACAATTCCGTGACCTGGGAGAATTCAGCCCTGGGCGGACAGCGCGGCCGCGAGCGACGACAGCCTGCGCAGCTGGGCGGCGCGCTCCAGCGCCAGCTGCTCGTCCAGCGCCGGGCCGGTCGCCGCGGACGCGATCAGGGCCAGCGTCTCGGTCACCGCACCCGGCAGCGGCTTCAGCACGGCGGCAACCAGGCCCTCGACCGCCTTGTCCAACCCGGAAGCGGGCACGACGGAGTTCGCGAGGCCGATCTGCAACGCCTCCGAAGCCGGAACCCGGCGGGAGGTCACGCACATCTCGGCCGCGCGCGAGTACCCCACGAGACGCACCAGGGGCAGCGTTCCGCCGAGATCGGGCACCAAGCCCAGCCCGGCCTCGGCCATGCAGAACTGCGCGTCCTCGGTGAGCACGCGGAAGTCGCACGCCAGCGCCAGCTGGAAACCCGCGCCGATGGCATGCCCCTGCACCGCGGCGATCGTCACCCGTGCCGGGTCGCTCAACCACGTGAACGCGGCCTGGTACGAGGCGATCTTCGCGTCCGCCTCCGCAGCGGGCAGCGACAGCATCGCCCCGAGACCACCGGGTTCGCCGTCGACGGGTTCACCGGTGAACATGCGCCGGTCCAGGCCGGCCGAGAAGGCGCGACCGGAACCCCGGACGACCACGACACGGACGTCCGGGTCCAGCTGTTCGCCGATGTGCCGCAACGCCTGCCAGGTGGCGGGCGTCTGTGCGTTGAGCACGTCGGGACGATCGAGCGTGACGGTCGCGAGCGGTCGTGAGATCGCGAGCCGAACGCCACCGCGCTCGAGCACGCCAGCGTCGATGGCGGGCACTGGCATGGTCATTACCTCCGGCGCACTAGAAGCTAGTTACCGGAGAGTAGCAGTCTGGTTTTGGTTACTTCTTCTTCGTCCGGGTGGCGCCACCGCGACCGCGCAGCGTGACGCCGGATTCCGACAGAACCCGGTGCACGAAGCCGTAGGAACGCCCGGTGCTTTCAGCCAAAGCCCGGATGCTCGCGCCCTTTTCGTACTTCTTCTTCAGGTCAGCGGCCAGCTTGTCCCGCGTGGCGCCGGTGATCCGGGCACCCTTCTTCAGGTCAGCCACCTTGTCCCGCCTTCCGTACGAGCAGGTCGGGCCGTTCGACGGCCCCTGTCGTCGCAATGATCGAACAGGAACCGGCAGAACGCCAGGTGATCAAGCAAAGAGATCGCCGAACGGTCGATTCGATCACACTCAGTTGATCACACGGTGCGCTCGGTAGTCCTTTGACGGGTGGAGATCACGCCAGCTGCACGAGTTCGAGGTAGTCCTCGGACCAGTGATCCTCCGTGCCGTCGGGCAACAGGATCACGCGCTCCGGCTCCAGCGCCTCGACCGCACCGGGGTCGTGCGTCACGAGCACGACCGCGCCCTCGTAGCGCCGCAACGCGTCGAGCACCTGCTCGCGCGAGGCCGGGTCGAGGTTGTTGGTCGGCTCGTCCAGCAGCAGCACGTTCGCGGCCGACGACACCAGACCGGCCAGCGCCAGCCGGGTCTTCTCGCCACCGGACAACGTGCCCGCAGGCTGGTCGAGCTGCTCACCGGAGAACAGGAACGTGCCGAGCAACGACCGCAGCCGCTGCTCCTGCTCGTCCGGCGCCATGTGCCGGATGTTCTCCCACACCGAGGCGCCGTGGTCGAGCGTCTCGTGCTCCTGCGCGAAGTAGCCGATCTTCAGCCCGTGGCCCGGCACGACCGAACCCGCGTCGGCCTTCTCCGACCCGCCGAGCAACTTCAGCAGCGTCGTCTTGCCGGCACCGTTCAGGCCGAGCACGACGACCCGGGAACCCTTGTCGATGGCCAGGTCCACGCCGGTGAAGATCTCCAGCGAACCGTAGGACTTGCTCAGTCCCTCTGCGGTCAAAGGGGTTTTGCCGCACGGCGCGGGCGCCGGGAAGCTGATCTTCGCGACCTTGTCGCTCTGGCGCACCTCGTCGAGACCGTCGAGCAGCTTCTGCGCGCGCTTCGCCATGTTCTGCGCCGCAACGGCCTTCGTGGCCTTCGCGCCCATCTTGGCGGCCTGCGTCATCAGCGCACCGGCCTTCTTCTCGGCGTTGGCGCGCTCACGACGACGGCGCTTCTCGTCCGTCGCACGGGCTTCGAGGTACTTCTTCCAGCCGAGGTTGTAGATGTCGACCTCACCGCGAATCGCGTCGAGGAACCACACCTTGTTCACGACGTCGTCGAGCAGCTCCACGTCGTGCGAGATCACGACGAGCCCGCCGTCGTGGGACTTGAGGAACCCGCGCAGCCACATGATCGAGTCGGCGTCGAGGTGGTTGGTCGGCTCGTCGATCAGCAGGACCGTGCTCGACTTCGCGCCGATACCCGCCTCGGACGCGGCGAACAGGATGCGCGCCAGCTCCACGCGACGGCGCTGACCGCCGGAGAGCGTCTTGAGCTGCTGCTCCAGCACGCGGTCCGGCAGGCCGAGGTTCGAGCAGATGCGGGCGGCCTCGGACTCGGCGGCATAGCCACCGAGTGCCGCGAAACGCTCTTCGAGCTTGCCGTACTTGGTGACGGCGGTTTCGAGCTCGTCCGGGTCGACCAGCTCGGCCATCTTCGACTGCGCCTTTCCATGTCGCGCAGCAGCTGGTCGAGGCCGCGCGCGGACAGCACGCGGTCCTTGGCGATGACGGACAGGTCGCCCTCGCGCGGGTCCTGCGGCAGGTAGCCGAGCTCGCCCTTGCGCGTGACGGCACCGCCGTAGGGCTGGCCTTCACCCGCGAGGACGCGCAGCGAGGTGGTCTTGCCGGCACCGTTGCGGCCCACGAGGCCGATGCGGTCGCCGGGCTGAACGCGCAGGTTGGCGCCGCTCACGAGAATGCGTGAGCCCGCGCGCAACTCCATGTCGGTTGCGGTGATCAAGAGAAACTCCGAGCAGATGGTTTCGGGTACGGCAAAGGTCGGCGCGTACTCGGCCTACTCCAGGAGGATCACGACCCCAGTCTACGGCCTCTCGGCCACCGAATTTCCCACCTGTGGCCAGACGCATAGATTGCCGGCCATGAGCGAAGACTTCTCCGGCAAGACGGCGCTGGTCACCGGCGCGTCCCGCGGCATCGGCCTCGGCATCGCACGCGAGCTGCTCTCCCGCGGCGCCTCGGTCACGATCACCGGCCGCAAGGCCGACCAGCTCGCCGAGGCCGCGGGCCGGCTCGGCGGCAAGGTGCTCACGATCCAGGGCAACGCGGGCAACGACGCCTCCCGCCAGGAGGTCGTGGCGCGCACGGTCGAGGAGTTCGGCAGCCTCGACGTGCTCGTGAACAACACCGGCATCAACCCGCAGTTCGGGTTCCTGATGGACGCCGACCTCGACGCCGTGCGGAAGATCTTCGACGTGAACGTGGTGGCAGCGCTCGGTTTCACGCAGCTCGCGTGGAAGGCGTGGATGGGCGAGCACGGCGGCGCGGTCGTGAACGTCGCGTCGGTCGGCGGCATCCGGTCCACCGGCGTCATCGGCGCGTACGGGGCGTCCAAGGCGGCGTTGATCCGCCTCACCGAGGAACTGGCGTGGCAGCTCGGCCCGAAGGTGCGCGTGAACGCCGTCGCGCCCGCCGTGGTGAAGACGAAGTTCGCCGAGGCCCTCTACGCCGGCCGCGAGGAGGAAGCCTCGCAGCAGTACCCGATGAAGCGCCTCGGCACGCCGGAGGACGTCGCCGCGCTCGTGGCGTTCCTCTGCTCGGACAGCGCTTCGTGGATCACGGGCGAGACGGTGCGCGTCGATGGCGGCCTGCTCGCGACCGGCACCGCGGGCTGACGATCACGCGGGCCACGCGGCCAGTGCGAGCTCGGCGGTCTCGCCGAGCTCGGCCGCGGTGGCCCCGTCCCGGGCGCGTTGCGACATGCCCTGGACGACCGCGCCGAAGTAGGCGGCCAGCGCGCGAGGACTGGCCGCCTTCGGCAGCTCCCCCGCCCGCTGCGCCGTCCGCAGGCGGGCTTCGAAGACGGCCAGGTTGCCGTTGCGCAGATC
>Ga0070710_10000192_pt1 | contig 28510 bp, 24 predicted proteins | sample LARL52metaG_FD_65454 | JGI IMG/M metagenome (GOLD analysis project Ga0070710, IMG submission 65454) | Corn, switchgrass and miscanthus rhizosphere microbial communities from Kellogg Biological Station, Michigan, USA - LAR L5-2 metaG | ecosystem: Host-associated > Plants > Roots > Rhizosphere ...
TCATGGTCTTCCCAATCCAGCGCGCACAGCACGCTATCGCGGTCGGTCACGAGCAGCGCGACGCCGATCGGCGTTTTCAGCCGGTCGAGGCCAAACCTGTCACGCGGCCTGCTGCTCATCGACTTTCTCCGCGCCGAGGCGAGACTGATGGCTGGCGGCCCAGAGATGCAGCGCCGCATAGGCACGCCAGGGCCGCCAGGCCTCCGCGCGCGCCAGCAGCTCCGCCGGCGACGGACGCCTTCCGTCCGCATCTGCCATCGCGCGCAGCAGGCCGATATCGGCGGCCGGAAAGGCATCGGGTTCGCGGAGCTCGCGCATGGCAATGTATTGCGCGGTCCATTCGCCGATCCCCGGCAGCGCGCGCAATTTGGTGATGGCCCCCGCGAGATCAGCGCTGGGCGAAAAAATCCAGGGATCGGCGGACACCGCATGCGCCAGCGACTTCACCGCAAGCGCCCGGGCGCCGGGCATGGCAAGCGTCGCCGGATCGAGTTTCGCGACGCGCGCAGGCGAGGGGAAAAGATGGCTGAGGCCTTCGCCCTGCATCGAAGGCGGCAATGGCGCACCATGCAGTTCGACCAGCCTGCCGAGCAGTTTTGTCGCCGCAGTCACGGTGATCTGCTGGCCAAAGATCGCGCGCATCGCGAGCTCAAAGCCGTCCCATGCGCCGGGCACCCGCAGGCCCGGCCGCGCCGCGATCAGGGGCGCCAGCGCGGGATCGCCCGCAAGATGCGCCCCGATCATCTCCGGATCGGCGGCGAGATCGAAGACGCGCCGCACTCGAGCAATGATCTGCGCCAGCGCGGACATGTCGGGAAACCGGATCGTGACGTCGATCCGGCTCCGGTCCGCAGGCGCGACGCGGATCGTCCCGGCGTGATCGCCGATCGCGATCGTGCGCCGGTAGCTGTGCCCGTCGACCGCTTCGACGCCGGGAATGGCGCGACGCTCCAGGAACGACAGCATCGCGTCCCAGTCATAGGGCGGCCGATAGGCGAGGCGGACCGACAGCGCGTGGCCGCCGCTTCGCGCCTTGTCACGATGGCGGCGGAGCGTCGCCGGTGAGCGGCCGAACATCTTTTGGAAGGTTTCGTTGAAGCGCCGGATACTGCCAAAGCCCGCGGCGAGCGCCACTTGCGCCATCGGCAGGGACGTTTCGTGGATCAGCTGCTTGGCGAGCAGCACCCGGCGGGTCTGCGCCACCGCGATCGGCGAAGCCCCGACATGGCGGAGGAACAGCCGCCGCAACTGCCGCGCACCGACGCCGAGCCGACTGGCGAGGCCCTCGACATCGCGCGCGTCGAGCCCGCCGGCCTCGATCAGCGCAAGGGCACGCGACACCGTGTTGGAGGTGCCGCGCCAGTACGCAAGGTCTGGCGAGACTTCCGGACGGCAGCGCAGGCAGGGACGAAAGCCTGCCTCCTGTGCCGCCGCGGCGGAGGCAAAGAACGCGACGTTTTCGAGCCGGGGCGTCCGTGCCGGACAGATCGGCCGGCAATAGATGCCGGTGGTCCTGACGGCGACGAACAGCCGGCCGTCGAACCGCGCATCGCGGGTCGAAATCGCGCGGTAGCAGGCGGTGCGGTCCATATCCATGGCGCCGATCATGGCGCCGTCGTCGCCCCCTGTCTCGCGGTTTTCGGACATCGTCATGGTCATCGAAGACCGTTGCCCGAAAAGCCGCTGCGCGTCGACCCGAAAGCCGACGGGAATCCCACCGGGGCTAGTCCAGCGTCTCCCGGTAGAACCAGACGGCCATCGCGATCGATGCCACGGTGACCAGCGCGATCGGCCAGAGTTCGGGAGCAATGGCGGCAAAACCGTTGCCCTTCAGCAGCAGGCTTCGGACGATGCGGATCGAGTGGGTCATGGGAAGCAGTTCGCCGATCCATTGCGCCCAGACCGGCATGCCCTGAAACGGAAAGGTAAAGCCTGACAGCAGGAACGACGGCAACAGCGTGAACTGCGCGAGCTGCTGGGCCTGCATCTGGTTGGTGGAGACCACCGAGAAGGTCAGCCCCAGCGCGAGATTGCTGGCGATGAACAGGCCGAGGGTGAGCATCAGCAAAGTGAGCGAGCCGCGGATCGGCAGCCCGAACACCACGGCCGAGATGGCGAGGATCAGCACGACCTGGACGTAGCCGATGAAGATGTAAGGCACGATCTTGGCCAGCATGATCTCGATCGGGCGCACCGGCATCGCGATCAGGTTTTCCATCGTGCCGCGCTCGCGCTCCCTGGTGATCGACAGCGCCGTGATGACCAGCGTCGACATGGTCAGCACGATGCAGATCAGCCCGGGCACCACGTTGAGCACCGTGAGCTGCTCCGGGTTGTAGCGGGCGTGGACCACGAACTGAAACGGCTGTTGTGCGGGCTGTGCCTGGCGGATCGGCGGCAGGTCGCGGTTGAGACCGCTGACCACGGCGGAAAGCGCCGCCGTCGCGCTGCCGATCGCGGTCGGGTCGGTGCCGTCGGCGTCGACCAGGACGGAGGGCGTTTCGCCGCGGTCGACCGAGCGATCGAAATTGGCGGGGAAGTTGATGACGAACAACGCGCCGCCGGTGGCGATCGCCCGCTCAGCTTCCGCTTCGGACGAAAACAGCTTTACGTCGTAATAGCCGGTGTTTTGCAGCGCGGTGACGATGGTGCGCTCATATTTGGAAGGCTCGGCGAGCAGCAGCCCGGTCGGCAGGTGTTTTGGATTGCCGTTGATCGCGTAGCCGAACAGGAACAGCTGCATGATCGGCAGCGCGATGATCATGCGCAGCGTCATCGGGTCGCGCCGCACCTGGATCCATTCCTTGCGGAGCAGCGCAGCCAGCCTTCGCAGCGAGAAGCCGTTCATGGCGTCGTCTCCCCATATGCGAGCTGATGGATGAAGACGTCCTCGAGGCGCGGCTCGGCTTCGCGCCATTCGAAGGTCGGGAATGCATCGACCGCTTTCTGCAGCGCCACGCGGTCGCCACCGGCGACCCGCAGCGCATGTCCGAACACCGCCGCGGCCTCCACGCCAGGCATGCGGCGGATGCGGCGGGCGGCATCGTCGATGCCCTCGCCCATCGTCTCGAAGATCACGAGCGCCGCGCGCTGCACCACCTCGTCGCTGGAGCCCTGCACCACGATGCGTCCCTCGGCGAGATAGACGATGCGGTTGCAGCGCTCGGCCTCGTCCATGTAGTGGGTGGAAACCAGCACGGTGAGGCCTTCGCCCGCGAGGTCGTGGATCAGGTCCCAGAACTCGCGGCGCGCCTTGGCGTCGACGCCGGCGGTCGGCTCGTCGAGCAGCAGCAGTTTTGGCCGATGCAGGACGCAAGCCGCGAGCGCCAGCCGCTGCTTCCAGCCGCCGGAGAGATGGCCGGCAAGCTGGGTCTCGTATGACGCAAGGCCCATTCGCGCGATGATGTCGTCAACCGCCGCCGCGCCGTCGTCCATCTCATAGACGCCGGCGACCAGATCCAGGTTTTCGCGGACCGTGAGGTCCTCGTAATAGCTGAACTTCTGGGTCATGTAGCCGGTCTGCCGGCGGATCTGCGCGGCGTCGCGGCGGATGTCGAGGCCAAGGCAGGTGCCCTCGCCGCCATCGGGGACCAGCAGTCCGCAGAGCAGGCGGATGGTGGTGGTCTTGCCGCTGCCATTGGCGCCGAGAAAGCCGCAGATCTCGCCTCGCTCGACCTGCAGGGTCAGGCCGTCGACGACGCGGCGGGTGCCAAAACTCTTGCGCAGGCTGCGGACATCGATCGTCAGGTCGTTCATGATGCCGGCCTCGTCTGGTCGAACGGCAGAACGGTGACGGGCTGGCCGGGATTGAACAGCACGGCCTGATCCGGCGGCGGCCGCGCCTCGATCGAATAGACCAGCTTGGCGCGGCTCTCCTCGCTGTAGATCACCGGCGGGGTGTATTCGGCCTGCGGCGACACGAAGGAGATCACCGCGTTGATGTCGGCGCGGCAGCCGTCGCAGGTGAGGCGGACGCTGTCACCGCGATGCATGCGAGCAAGGTCGGCCTCGGGCACGAAGAAGCGGACAAAGATGTTGCCGGGCGGCAGCAGCGAGACGACCGGCGCGCCGGCGGCCATGGTCTCGCCGGGCCGGGCCAGCACGTCGGCGATGCGGGCTGCGACCGGCGAGGTCACCCGCCGCTGCGACAGCCGCCAGTCTGTCATGTCGAGCGCGGCCTTCGCCGCGTCGACCGCGGCCCGCTGCGCCTCGATCTCACCCTGGCGGCCCATCGGCGCGCGGGCCTGCGCGAGCGCGGCTTCCATCGCGGCGACGCGAGCAGTCGCAGATCTGAAATCTGACCGGCGCTGGTCCAGGGTCTGGGCGGTGACTGCGCCGTTCTTGATCAGGTTTTCCGCGCGGTCGAGATCGACCTTGGCGCGCTCGACGGTCGCTTGCGCGTCGGAAAGGTTGGCTTCCGCCTGCTCGATCTCGGTCGGCTTGCCGGCCGCTTCGAGATTGGCGAGCTGCTCCTTGGCCTGATGCAGTTGCCGCGCGGCCTGGTCCCGTGCGGCGCGGTCGGCGGTCTCGTCCTGGACAAAGAGCGGCGTGCCGACGCTGACCTCGGCACCGCGGACCACATTCACCTCGGTGAGCAGGCCCTGCTGGGTCGGGCCGACCTTCACATAATCGGCCTCCGCATAGCCGTGCCATGCCACCGGAGCTGGAGCGCCGCGATACCACCACACGCCAGCGCCGATCGCGGCCGCGACCAAAATACCCACCAGTAGAGCCAGCCGGCCGGTCATGGGACACCTATGCAACGTAACGGTATCGTTGCATTATCACGTGTGGTGTGCTAAGGCAATTTCAAGCGGCGATGCAATTCCATGTCCGAACTCATTGAATTCAAACGTGGACCCGGAGGGCGCCCGACCCGTGCCGAGGCTGAGCGGCGTCACGCCGCCTTGCTTGAAACGGCGATGCGCCTGTTTCTGGAGCGCGGTTTCGAACCGGTCTCGATCGAGGAGATCGCTAAGCGGGCCGGCGTCGCCAAGCGCTTCATCTATGCGCGCTACGCGGACAAATCGGCGCTGTTCGTCGCCTCCATCGAGCACAATTTCCTTGGCCGCATGGAGGCGCTGCACGCCATCGAGCCTTCGCCGCGTGGACCGGAGTGGGGGCTGCTGGAGCTCGGACGGGCGGTGGTCGAGATGGCGCTGCAGCCCGACGTGCTGGCATTACACCGCCTGTTCATGTCCGCCGCGCCGCAGTTTCCGGAACTCGCCCGGCGCATGCTGGAGCGCCATCGCCAGCGCGGCATCAAGGAGATCGAGCGGGTGTTGCGGTTCTATGCCGAGCGCGGCGAAATCGAGCTGCATGATCCCGGCTGGCTGACCGAGCATTTCTTCATTTCGATCATCGGTATTCCGCAGCGTCTCGCCTTGGCCGGAATCCGCGAAACGCCTTACGAGGAGGCGCGCCGGCTGCGGCTTGCGGTCAATCTGTTCGTGAATGGCTGTCGCGTCCGCCGCGCGGAAAAAAGGCCGTCTTCGCCAACGTCCTGAACGCCGAATCGTCGCGGTCCGACGCCCTTATCTTGCATTGCGGCAACCGTTCCTCCACAATCCGCTTCGAGCGATGGCGTCCGCCGGCCGAGAGGCCTGCCGCGCGACAATCAAGACCATCGGCAGAACCCAGAAACATGAGGAACGCTTTGAGATGAGGAACGGCATTTTCCAACTGGCGAGCACCGCGGTGCTCGCGCTTGCGCTGTCGGCGACATCGGCCCTGGCGCAGAAGAAATACGACACTGGCGCCTCGGATACCGAGATCAAGATCGGCCAGACCAATCCGTTCAGTGGCCCGGCTTCCGCCTATGCCACGATCGGCAAGACCCAGGCGGCCTACATCAAGATGATCAACGATCAGGGCGGCGTGAACGGCCGCAAGATCAACCTGGTCCAGTATGACGACGCCTATAGCCCGCCAAAAGCGGTGGAACAGGTGCGCAAGCTGGTCGAGAGCGACGAAGTCCTGTTTACATTCCAGATCCTCGGCACGCCATCGAACGCCGCGGTGCAGAAATATCTCAACGCGAAGAAGGTGCCGCAGCTGTTTGCCGCGACCGGCGCGTCCCGCTTCACCGACCCGAAGAACTTTCCCTGGACCATGGGTTACAATCCCAACTATTTCGTCGAGGGGCGGATCTACGGCCAGTACATTCTGAAGGAGTATCCGAACGCCAAGGTTGGCGTTCTCTACCAGCATGACGATCTGGGTCAGGACTATCTCAACGGCATCAAGGCGGGCCTCGGCGACAAGGCGGCCAGCATGATCGTCGCAGAAGCTTCTTACGAGGTGTCCGATCCGACCATCGATTCGCAGATCCTAAAGATCAAGGACTCCGGTGCCGATCTGTTCTTCTCTGCCACCACGCCGAAATTCGCGGCGCAAGCGATCAAGAAGAATTATGAGCTCGGCTGGCATCCGGTGCACATCCTCGACATCAACTCGGTCTCGGTGGGCGCCGTGATGCAGCCGGCAGGGCTCGAGGCGTCCAAGGGCGTGATCAGCGTCAACTACGGCAAGGACCCGCTCGATCCGACCTGGAAGGACGACGCGGGAATGAAGAAATTCCAGGCTTTCATGGAGAAGTATTATCCGGACGGCGACAAGAACTCGCTGTTCAACGCCTACGGCTACTCGACCACGCAGTTGCTGATTCATGTGCTCAAACAGTGTGGCGACGACCTGACGCGCGAGAACGTCATGAAGCAGGCGGCGAGCCTGAAGGACGTCGTGCTCGACCTCTCGCTGCCGGGCATGAAGGTCAACACCTCGCCGACGGACTATCGCGTCAACAAGCAGCTCCAGATGCAGCGGTTCAACGGCGAGCGCTGGGAGCTGTTCGGCCCGATTCTCGAAGACACGGGGGCGGCCGGGTAAGCGCGGCTGCTTGGGCGGGTTAGCCTTCCGCCTTCGTTCAACTCTCGGGTAACTTCGAACGGAGAAGGCGGAATTAACCCACCATCGTCGATGCGGAAGTTCGGTAGGGTGGGCAAGGGCGCGCAGCGTCGTGCCCACCATTTTTTCGCATGCGTTGTCTGCAATGGTGGGCACGCTTCGCTTTGCCCACCCTGCAATTCCCCGCGTCAGGTCGGCACTTCCCCGAAATTCTGGCCGATCGGCAGCACCGCGTGGCGAATCAGGCGCGAATCCTCCACTGCCGCCTGGCGGTGCTTCACCGCTTCGCGATAGACAGGATCCCTTATCATCTCGACGAACGCTGCAACGGACGGATATTCGGCGATGAAGCAGATGTCCCAGCGCTCCTCTTGCGGCCCGATCAGCATCAGCTCGAACCGTCCCTGCCACACGACACGTCCGCCGACGCGCCGGAACACCGGTCCGCTGTCGCGGCCATAGGCCGCATAGGCTTCCGCGCCGGTCGCGTTGCGGCCGTCGCCATAGGCGGCCTCGCGCCGCAGCCTGACGAGGTTGAGCATGTGAATGGGACCTTCGCGGTCATGGCTGCGGAACTGCGCAAAAACCTCCTTGGTCGGATCGATGTGGCCCATCACTGGTCTCCTGTCCTGAAAGGGTCAATCCTACCACGGGCTGTGCGGGTGCGGCTCACCCCCTAATCGCGCGTTAAGCTTTGCGTAACCCGCCCTTAAACTCCGCCCTCTAGCCTGCCGCGAGCGAGGGTGAGCGTTGGCGTATGGCGTGGTGGGGACGAAAAAAGCGCGGCCGCAAGGAGCCGCTGTTCGGGCTCGCCTCAGCCATGGCCGACCTGCGCCTGACATGGCAGGACCGCATCGCGGCCATCACCGACGAACAGCCGGGGAAAACGACGTCCAGGACCGCCTCCAGGAGCAAGCCGAAATACGATCCCACCGATGAGGACGAGGATCCCCCGCGCGAGCGCAAGCCGAAAGGCGCTGCCAAGCGCAAGTCGGGGGCGCGCGCGGGGTTCAGCTTCGGGCGTCTCGTCTATTGGGGCGTGGTGCTCGGCATCTGGGGGGCCATCGCGGTGGTCGGCGCCGTGGTCTATGTCGGCGCACATCTGCCGCCGATCCAGTCGCTCGAAATCCCGAAACGGCCGCCGACCATCGAGATCGTGGGCGCCGACGGCAGCGTGCTTGCCCAGCGCGGCGAAATGGCCGGCGCCAATGTCGCGCTGAAGGACCTGCCGCCCTATCTGCCAAAAGCTTTCATCGCGATCGAGGATCGCCGCTTCTATTCGCATTGGGGCGTCGATCCCGTCGGCATCGCGCGCGCCGCGGTCGCCAACATTCTGCATCGCGGCGTGGCGCAGGGCGGCTCGACCCTGACCCAGCAGCTCGCGAAAAACCTGTTCCTGACCCAGGAGCGCACACTGCAGCGCAAGCTGCAGGAGGTCGAACTCGCGCTGTGGCTGGAGCGCAAGCACTCCAAGGCGGAGATTCTGGAGCTCTATCTCAACCGGGTCTATTTCGGCTCGGGCGCCTATGGCGTCGAGGCCGCCGCGCAACGCTATTTCGGCAAGTCGGCCCGGAACGTCACGGTTCAGGAAGCCGCGATGCTGGCCGGCCTCGTCAAGTCGCCCTCGCGCCTGGCGCCGAACCGCAATCCGGAGGGTGCTGAGAAGCGCACCGAAATCGTGCTGGCCGCGATGGCGGACGCCAAATTCATCACCGACGCCCAGGCCAAGGCCTCGATCGGCCATCTGGCGATCGCGGTGAAGCCGGCGGGCGCCGGCACCATCAATTATGTCGCCGACTGGATCGGCGAGGTGCTCGACGATCTGATCGGACAGATCGACGAGAGCGTCCGGGTCGAGACCACGATCGATCCGAGACTGCAGAGTGTGGCGGAAGCCGCCGTGATCGACGAGCTCGCGGCCAAGAGCGTGAAGTTCAACGTCAGCCAGGGCGCGCTGGTCGCGATGACCCCGAACGGCGCGATCCGTGCCATGATCGGCGGCCGCAATTATGCCGACAGCCAGTACAACCGCGCCGTCACCGCCAAGCGCCAGCCGGGCTCGGCGTTCAAGCCGTTCGTCTATCTCACCGCGCTCGAACAGGGCCTGACGCCGGACACGGTCCGGCAGGACGCGCCGCTCAACGTCAAGGGCTGGGCGCCCGAGAACTATACTCACGAATATTTCGGCGCAGTCACGCTGACCCAGGCGCTCGCGATGTCGCTCAACACGGTCGCAGTCCGCGTCGGCCTCGAGGTCGGGCCGAAGAACGTGGTGCGCACCGCGCACCGGCTCGGCATCGCCTCAAAGCTCGAGCCCAACGCCTCGATCGCGCTCGGCACCTCGGAAGTGTCGATGACCGAGCTGGTCGGCGCCTATGCGCCGTTTGCCAATGGCGGATTTGCAACCTCGCCGCATGTCGTGACACGGATCAAGTCCTTTGACGGCAAGGTGCTCTATGCGAGGCCGGCCGATCCGCCGGCCCAGGTGATCGAGCCGCGCTATGTCGCGATGATGAACACGATGATGCAGGAGACGCTGATCTCGGGCACGGCGCGGAAGGCGGAGATTCCGGGCTGGCAGGCGGCCGGCAAGACCGGCACCAGCCAGGATTTCCGCGATGCCTGGTTCATCGGCTATACCGCAAACCTCGTCACCGGCGTCTGGCTCGGCAATGACGACAATTCGCCGACCAAAAAAGCGACTGGCGGCGGGCTGCCGGTGGAAGTCTGGACCCGCTTCATGCGGCAGGCCCTTCAGGGGGTGCCGGTGGCCTCCCTGCCCAACCCGGACAGAGGCGGCCTGTCGACCATCGCCCAGATCGCGTCGCAAGTCAGCGCGCCAACCCCGCCGACGAGCGGCGTCGCGCGAGCAGCGCCGGCGCGAAGCTCAGCGCGTCCCGAGGCTGCGGCGGGGCTCGACGGCTGGCTGGTCGACCGGCTGTTCGGAAGATAACGGCGCTCTCGCAAGGGATCGACCGACCTGCCGCAGCATGACGCCGGCGCGCCTGGCGCTATAACCGAGCAGCCAGCGCCCAAAGGCCGCCGACGGCATCGGGCGCGCGTGCAGGAATCCCTGCACCACGTCGCATCCGAGCTCGCCGAGTAGCTGGCGCTGCTCCACCGTCTCGACGCCTTCGGCGACGACGGCGAGGTTGAGGCTCTGGCCGACGCGGACCACGGCGGTGACGATTGCCCGCGTGCCGGCATTGCCTTCGACGTCGCGCATGAAGCTGCGGTCGATCTTCAGCTCGTTGATGGGCAGCTGGGTGAGGCGGCTCAGGCTGGAATAGCCGGTGCCGAAATCGTCCAGTGACAGGCCGACGCCCTGCGTGCGCAGCTCGTTCATGGTGGCGACCACGATGGCGCGTTCATTCAGGAAAACGCCCTCGGTGATCTCCAGCATCAGATGGTTCGCGGGCAGCTCATGCTCGGCGAGGATCTGCGCGACCATGGTGGCCAGGTTGATGTTCTGGAAATTGATCGGCGACAGGTTGACCGAGACGCAGGGAATGTCGAGCCCGGCGCGGCGCCAGATCGCCATCTGCCGGCAGGCCTCGCGGATCGACCACATCCCGATCTGCTCGATCAGCCCGCATTCCTCGGCGAGCGGGATGAACTTTGACGGAGAGACCTCGCCAAGCACCGGGTCATGCCAGCGCGCCAGCGCCTCCACGCCATGGATCGCGCCATCGCGGGTACGGATCTGCGGCTGGTAGTGCAGGGTGAGGGCCTCGCTGGCGATGGCATTGCGCAGCGCGGTGGAATGCATCAGCCGCTGCTCGGCGAGCTTGTCCATGTCGGCGTTGAAGAAGCGATAGGTGCCGCGGCCGGCGCGCTTGGCCTTGTACATCGCCGCATCGGCCTGCTTGACTAGCGTGTCGATGTCGGTGGCGTTGTCGGGGTAGAGGCTGAGGCCGACGCTTGCGGACATCGGCACCTGGCGCTTCCCGATCGTGAGCGGCACCGCGAGCGCGGCGGTGATGCGCGCCGCCATCAGCGAGGCCTCGATCGCGTCGCGATTCTGCAGCACGATCACGAATTCGTCGCCGCCGAGGCGGCCGAGCATGTCGCCCGGACGGATCTGCGCCCGTAGACGCTTGGCGAAGCCGACCAGAAACTCGTCGCCGGCCGAGTGGCCGAGCGTGTCATTGATGTCCTTGAAATTATCGGCGTCGAGGAATGCCACGGCGACATGGCCGCCGGGAGGACAGGACTGGATCGCATCCGCAATCAAGGAAGGGATGCGCGCCCGGTTGGGCAGCCCGGTCAGCGTATCGTAATAGGCCATCCGGGAGATTTCCGTGCGGTTCTCCTGGCGCTCGATCGCCAGCGCGCCGAGATGGACGCAGGCCTCGACGATGCGCTGGTGCCAGCGGCTCGGCGCGCGGCTCTCCCGAAAATAGAACGCGAATGTGCCGATCACCCTGCCATCCCTTGCCTTGATCGGCGTGGACCAGCAGGCGCGCAAGCCCGCTTGCAGGGGGCGGGTCTTGTAGGGCGCCCAGCGCGGATCGGTGTCGAGATCGATCGAAAGCACCGGCTCGCCATCATAGGCCGAGCTCCCGCAGGAGCCGACCTCGGGGCCGATCGCGATGCCTTCCAACGCCCGTGAATAGTCTGCGGGCAGGCTGGGACCGCCGAGGGGATGCAGCAGGCCATCGGAATCGACATGAAGCACCGAGGAGACGACGTCGGGTGCGATCTCCTCGACCCGCCGGCACAGCCGGTCGGCGATTTCGGCGATCGGCATTTCATCCGCAAGCGCGGTCATGATCAGCTGCTGCAGGGAGCGCAGCTGCCGGGTCTCTCCGATGTCGGACAGCAGCGCAAAGACATATCGGAGCCGCCCCTTGCCATCGCGGACGGCCTTGAGGTTCGCGGACACCCAGATTTCGTCGCCGTTCCTGTCGTAGAGGAGGAGCTCTTCCTCGCCACCATCCTTTTCGTCGAGCGAGCGCCGCAGCTTTGCGAGCTTCTTGCGATCGGTGTGATGGCCGACCAGCAGGTCGCTTGCCTGCCGTCCTTCGGCTTCATCGCGTCCGTAGCCGAACAGGTCCTTGAAGGCGGCGTTGGTGTAGACGGTCCTGAGCTCGCGATCGGCGACGATGACGCCGCGGTTGGTGCGATCGGCAAGTTCGTGCAGCAGCGCCAGCCGGTCGCGCTGCTCGACCTCGCGCGTGATGTCGCGCACGAACAGGGCATGGCGGCGTTCATCGCCCGTCGCGAGCGGCCAGAGCCACGACGCGGCGCGAATCCGGCTGCCGTCCTTGCGCCGGATCGTCATCTCCGGAAGCTGGGCGTGCTCGGCGGCAGATGACTGCAGCACCATCGCGAGCTGCTGCTCCAGCTCTTCGGGGCCGACCCGGCCAATGTGACTGCCGATCAATTCCGCGCCGTCCACGCCGAAGATCGATGCGGCAGCGGGATTGACGTGCTGCACGACAAGGTCGCCGTCGAGGATCAGGATGCCGTCGCTTGCGCAGTCGAGCGCCGCCTTCAGGACATCCGCCGGCAGCACCCGCGCGTCATTGCCTGCACTCACCGTCAGATATTGAACTGCCTGAGCAACCATCAGTCCCGTCCTGGGGTCGAAACGAAGAGGTCGTGGAGGGCGGTACAGTAGCCCTGCAACGGTGTTCAAAGGGTTGTCTGGATTGGTTCAATCCAGCCGAAAGCGGCCATCGGTGATGATTTCGCGGCGCGCCGGCTGGCAAAGTCGCCTGATTTTCACGCGTAGGTTGGGGTATCCGGCCTATCGCCGTCCATGAGTTGCCGCGGCGGTCGCGTCACAAGACATCGCCCGCTCGTCGCGGGCGATATCGGCCGTCAATCGGCCGAGGCGGCGGGATCAGTCCTCGATCCCGTAACGATGCAGATCGTTGCCGCAGGTATCGAGCCATTTCTTGGCGCGCTCCAGCGACGGGCAGATCCGCGCAACGACGCGCCAGAAGCGTGGCGAGTGATTCATTTCAACGAGATGCGCGACCTCGTGGGCGGCGAGATAGTCGAGCACCATCGGCGGCGCGAGAATGAGCCGCCAGGAAAACGACAGCGATCCTGCCGAGGTGCAGGAGCCCCAGCGGCTCGACTGATCGCGGATCGACAGCCGTTTGACCCTGACCGACAGCATGTCCGCGTAGTCGTGCGCGGCCTTCTGCAGGTCGCGCCGCGCTTCGCGCTTCAGAAAGTCATGAACGCGCCGCTCGATGTGCTCGACGGCGCCGGCCACGCACAAGACCTTCTCGCCGCTGTCGCGTGTTTCGGTCCACACGGTGCCGCGCTCACCGGCGCGATGCACGATACGATGCGGAACGCCGCGCAAAGGTACCACAGTGCCCGGAAGGAACGGCGCAGCCTTCGGCAATCGACCGAGACGGGCTGCGATCCAGCCGCCATGGCGCTGCGCGAAGTCTTTTGCTTCGGTGATCGTGCCGCGTGGAGGGATGGTGAGGATGGCCTCGCGATCGCTCGGATGGATTCTCAGCGTGTAACGTCGCGCGCGACGATGCCGGCGAAGCCTGATCGAGTAGATTTGCGAACCGTGCTTGACGAGAAGACGCGACGGTTCGTAGGGCCGCCGATAGAGAAGGGCGCGAGTGGCCATATTGGTCAGTCCGGGGGGCAAGAGAACGCCCGGATTCTGCCATATCCACCGCCAGTTAAATCGTTCGGCGCAAAAACAAATCATTTGCCCTATATACAGGGTCGAATCGCAAAAAAGCCCCTACAGGATGGGCCCGGCCGGGACTTTTTAGAGCCGATCTAGTGCCTTTTTCGCCGTTCAAGGATTGATTCAGAACTCATTCCTTGAGGCCTCCAGAGCAGGCGAATTCCTTTGTCACTTCAAGAGCTTCGCCCCTGTCTCGAATCGGGACCAGTTCCGGTCGAACAGAATCAAATTCTCCTGTAGAATCAATGGCATCCCTATTCGGCCGCCGCCCGCGCGGCCTTCGGATCGCTGGCCGAGGCCATGAAGTCGCAGATCCGCGGCACGATTTCCGACTTGAAGCGCGAGCCGTTGAACACGCCGTAATGACCGACGCCTTTCTGCACGTAATGCACGCGCCGGTGCGCAGGAATCGCCGTGCACAGGCCGTGTGTTGCTTCAGTCTGCCCAAGACCGGAGATGTCGTCGTGCTCGCCTTCGACAGTCATCAGCGCCACGCGCGTGATCTTGGTCGGATCGACCGGCGTACCGCGATGAGTCATCTCGCCTTTCGGCAACGCGTGCTTGATGAACACGGTATCGACGGTCTGCAGATAATATTCCGCTGCCAGGTCCATCACCGCGAGATACTCGTCGTAGAAGTCACGGTGCTTGTCGACCAGATCGCCGTCGCCCTTCACGAGATTGCTGAACAGGTCCTTGTGGGCGTCGACGTGGCGGTCGAGATTCATGCTGATGAAGCCGTTGAGCTGCAGGAAGCCCGGATAGACGTCCCGCATCACGCCGGGATGCGGAAACGGCACCTTGGTGATGACGTGGCTACGGAACCAGTCGATGCCGCGCTCGGCGGCGAGATTGTTGACCGCGGTCGGGTTGCGGCGGGTATCGATCGGCCCGCCCATCAGGGTCATCGACTGCGGCACGAACGGATCGCGCGCCGCTTCCATGACGGAGACGGCAGCCACCACCGGCACCGAGGGCTGGCACACCGCCATCACATGCATGCCGGGGCCGAGCGCATGCAGCATCTCGATGACATAGTCGATGTAGTCGTCGAGGTCGAAGCGCCCTTCCGCCAGCGGCACCATCCGTGCGTCCGCCCAGTCGGTGATGTAGACATCATGGGTGGGCAGGAACGCCTCCACCGTGCCGCGCAGCAGCGTCGCATAATGTCCGGACATCGGCGCCACGATCAGGACCCGCGGCGCTGGCATGCGCAGCGGCCGCGTCAGCGCGCGATCGAAGTGCAAGAGGCGGCAGAACGGCTTCTCCCAGACGCAGCGGATCTCGACCGGCGTGCGAACCCCGTTCACCTCGGTGTCGGTGATGCCCCATTCCGGCTTGCCGTAACGGCGCGTGGTGCGTTCGAACAGTTCGCAGGCGGCGGCGATGGACTTGCCGATTTCGGTATGCGTCCAGGGATTCAGCGGATTCTGGAACAGGATCTTGGTCGCGTCCGTCACCGCCCGCGCCGGGTTGAGCGAGGCATGCGCCATCTCGTACATCCAGTACATCGGCGTCGTGAGCGCCGGACTGCCTTCCACTACCCGAGGCGGTAGACCGCCAAACTCACCAATCGCCATTCTTGATCGTTTCCTATTTGCAGCGCAGCATAGTGCCGAAAGCGTAATAATGCGTCAATGTGCTGCGCGGCGTTTTGACCAGCCACTTCAGCACATGCCCCCGCAATTCCACGGAAAAAAGGCGTTATTCGCCGCCGCCGAGCAGCGAGCCGTGACGGCGGGCGCTGCGCAGGAGGGCAAGGAATGCCGCAATCGACGCCACCAGCAGGGCCGCGTTGAGGGCCGCGGCTTCGAGCATCAGATCGGTCCGGAAGACACCATCGGTGAGCAGCGCCCGCATGCTTTCGAAGACATAGGTTGGCGGCAGCGACCAGGCAACATATTGCAGCCAATGCGGCAGCACGCTGACCGGATAATAGATGCAGGCGAGCGGCATTACCGCGAACATCAGCGTCCAGACGATGCTTTCCGCGCCGAGCCCGTTGCGCAGCACCAGTCCCGAGACGAAGATGCCGACCGACCAGCTCGTGAAGATCAGGTTGCAGAACAACGCGATCAGCGGCAGGCCGAGGCCGTAGACATTGAAGTGAAACAGGGTAAGCGCCAGCAGCGTCATCGGGATGACGCCGATCGCGAGGCGGATCAGGCTCATCGCCATCAGCGCCAGCAGGAACTCGATCGGTTTCAGCGGGCTCATCATCAGGTTGCCGAGATTGCGCGCCCACATCTCCTCCAGGAAGGAGATCGAGAAGCCGAGCTGGCCCCGGAACAGGATGTCCCACAGGATGACGGCGCCGATCAGCGTGCCGCCGGCACGCGCGAAGAAGCCGGCATTGTAGGCGATGTAGGTCTGCAGGAAGCCCCAGGTGATGATCTGCACCGTCGGCCAGTAGATCAATTCGAGCAGCCGCGGCCACGACGACAAGAGCAGGTACCAATAGCGCAGGATCATCGCGCCGATGCGGTGCGGCGCGATGCCGCGCGTACTGGCGATCACGGTCATTGCGCGGCCTCGCGAGACCGTCCGCGTGCGACGTCCAGGAAAACCTCCTCCAGCGTGGTCCGGTTGTAGCGCGCCATGATGCCTTCAGGGCTGTCGTCGTCCGCGATGCGGCCGCGCTTCAGGATGATGACGCGGTCGCACAGCCGCTCGACCTCGAGCATGTTGTGCGAGGCGAGCAGGATGGTGGCATCATTCTTCTTGCGGTAGGTCTCGAGGTGCTCGCGGACCCAGTCGGCGGTGTCGGGATCGAGCGAGGCGGTCGGCTCGTCCAATAGCAGCAGCTCGGGCTCGTTGATCAGCGCTTTCGCCAGCGCGACCCGGGTCTTCTGCCCGGCGGAGAGTCTTCCATTGGCCCGGTCGAGAAACTCGGTCAGGTCGAGATCGGCCGCCAGTCGCGCGATGCGCTCGGGCAGACTTTCGACGGCGTAGAGCCTTCCGAAAATGGTCAGGTTCTGCCGCACGGTCAGCCGCATCGGCATGTCGACATAGGGGCTTTCAAAGTTCATCCGCCCGAGCACGGCGGCGCTCTCCTCGGGCATGGCATGCCCGAGCACGCGGACGCGGCCCGACGTCGGCAGCACCAGCCCCATGATCATCGCGATCGTCGTGGTCTTGCCGGCGCCATTGCCGCCGAGCAGGCCGGTGATGCTGCCGCGTGCGATCCGAAACGAGATGCCGTCGACGGCGCGGGTCGTCTTGTAGAGCTTGGTCAGGTGCGCGACCTCGATCGCCGCGGATCCGTCTCGATCCGGCGCAGGTTCCCTCTGCAAGGCTCCATCCTGTGGCGTCATGCCGCTGCTAATTGAGGCATTGCGGCGATAAGCGCAACCCTGGCAATGCCGGCCTCGGGGTTAGATTTGGAGTCGGGCCACCAGCAGGGTTAAGCTTGCCCGATGTCCGAATTGATGATCTCCGATTTCCGCCACTCGCAGCGTCATGTCCGCCTGGACACCATTTTGAGGCTGCGCTGGCTTGCCGTGCTCGGCCAGCTCACCGCGATCTTCATCGTCGTGCAGGGGCTGGAGTTCGACGTGCCGGTGGTGCCCTGCATCGTCGTCGTCGGCCTGTCCGCGCTGCTCAACCTGACGCTCCAGATCGCGTTCAACCCGATGCAGCGGCTGGAGCCGGTCCATGCCGCCGCCCTGCTCGCGCTCAACATCGTCGAGCTGGCGGCGCTGCTCTATTTCACCGGGGGGCTGCAGAACCCGTTTTCGTTCCTGTTCCTGGTGCCGGTGCTGATATCAGCGACCGCGCTGCCGGTGCGGCTGACCGTCAGTCTCGGCCTGCTCGCGGTGGCCTGCGCGTCGGCGCTGTTCTTCTATCATCTGCCGCTGCCCTGGGAGGGCGACGAGCCGCTGGAACTGCCGCCGATCTATCTGCTCGGCGTCTGGCTCTCGATCCTGCTCGCGATCGGCGTCACCAGCCTCTACGCGTTCCAGGTCACCGAGGAGGCGCGAAAGCTGTCCGACGCGCTGGCCGCCACCGAACTGGTGCTGGCGCGCGAGCAGCACCTCACCCAGCTCGACGGGCTCGCCGCCGCGGCCGCGCATGAGCTCGGCACCCCCCTCTCGACCATCGTGCTGATCTCGCGCGAGCTCGAACACGCGCTCAAGACCAATCTGCAGGTCTCGGGCGATATCAAGATGTTGCGCGAGCAGGCGCAGCGCTGTCGCGACATCCTCGCCAAGATCACCCAACTCTCGTCGACCGGGGCGCCGTTCGACCGCATGAAGCTGTCGACCCTGATCGAGGAGACGGTCGCGCCGCATCGCGAGTTCGAGGTCCCGATCAAGGTGCGGATCGCGGTCGCCGGCAGCCCGGAGCCGGTGGGCTCGCGCAACCCCGCCATTCTCTATGGCGTCGGCAACATCTTGGAGAACGCGGTCGATTTCGCGCGCGGTGAGGTCGAGGTGAATGCGTGGTGGAACATGGAGACCGTCGAAATCGTGATCTCCGACGATGGGCCGGGGTTCGCACCCGACATCCTGAAGCGGATCGGCGAGCCCTATCTGTCGCGGCGGCGCAGCACCGACGAGACGCAGGGCGTGCACCAGGGGCTCGGGCTCGGCGTCTTCATCGCGCGCACGCTGCTGGAGCGCACCGGCGCAAAAGTCTCCTTCGGCAACCGGCCGTTTCCCGACCACGGCGCCGTGGTGCAGATGGCCTGGCCGCGCGAGCGCTTCGAGGCCAGCCTGGAAGAAGCGCTCGCCTGAGACAGGTTCAAATCCCACCAGCGCGGCGTAGTGCCGCACCGTTCCTGCCGCCCGGCCTTGGCAGGCCGCGGTTGCATCGCCATATTCGGGGCCACAGCAACCGCACGGGACTTATTCACCTTGTCCGCCACTGCAGCGCTCGCCGAACTCCCCGACCGTTCGCTCCTGATCGTCGAGGACGACAAACCGTTCCTGGAACGCCTGTCGCGCGCCATGGAAACCCGCGGATTTTCCGTGACCTCCAGCGATACCGTCGCCGACGGGCTGGAGCAGATCGGCAAGAGCGCGCCGGCGTTTGCGGTCGTCGACCTCCGGCTCGGCGATGGCAACGGGCTCGACGTCGTGTCGGCGCTGAAGCGCAAGCGCCCGGAGGCGCGCGTGATCGTGCTGACCGGCTACGGCAACATCGCAACCGCCGTGACCGCGGTGAAGCTCGGTGCGGTCGACTATCTCGCAAAGCCCGCCGACGCCGACGATGTCATCGCCGCGCTCCTCAACACCGGCATGGAGAAGTCCGAGCCGCCGCAGAACCCGATGTCGGCCGACCGCGTGCGCTGGGAGCACATCCAGCGCATCTATGAGATGTGCAACCGCAATGTCTCCGAGACCGCGCGGCGCCTCAACATGCATCGCCGCACGCTGCAGCGCATCCTGGCCAAGCGTGCGCCGAAATAGTCGCGGGATTTCGGACGCGGCGGGCCTCTTGCCTTTTCGTGTCCACCGGTTGAGGATTACCGTGCAAGTCAGCGCGGGCCGCGCCAGCTGATCCACGGGGGTGATCGATGCGGGCAACAATCTGGGCGGTCGGAAGAACTGCTCTTTGTCTGGTCCTGTTTTCTCTCCTGCTCAAGCCGTTCACCGGGGAGTTGAATGCGGCATTGCTGTCCGCCGCAGCAGTCATTGGCATTAATCTCCCGGTTTTCGATACCCTACGGGGACGGGACGAGTTCGATCTCAATGAGCTGATAGATCGTGCGCGATCAATCTATATCATCGCTCTCGTTTGGCCGATCAGTTGGCCAACGCCGAACATCGCCGATCTCATGATCCGGACTCCACCCGGTACGCCGGTTTGGCTGTCTACGATCGGCTATTATTTCGTCTTACTGATGACCGCTCTTCCGATGGCCGGCGTCATGCATCTGCTCTGCCGCGTTTCCTTCAGCGCCGATGAGATACGCGCCGCCAATCGCCGCAATTTCGAGCGCATCCAAGGGCTGACAGTTATGGAAAAAATCACCGAGCAGCTATGGGGCGGACCGAGTTCGCGGAGGTGAGCGATGCGACTGAGGGCAGTTTTTATGGGATCGGTGGGCGCGGCTCTGATTCTGTCTCGCCTGGCGCTCGAGCCGTTTGCCGGTGAGGTCAACGCGGCATTTCTGTCGACGGGTATCGCTATCGCCTTCACCCTGCTTTGGATCGAGCTGTACCGCCGGCGGGACCCGTCCGAGGTGGATCGTCTCGTCGATCCGGCAAGAACGATCTACTTTACAGTGTTGCTGCTAGTGGCGCCGATGATCGCCCATCCGTTGGTTCACACCGAGCCGGGAGCGCCGGATTGGCTGCGGGCGCTGGCCTACCCGGTTGTGCTCGCGACGGTGCTCTTTTTGGAGTTCGTGCTGGCGCACCTTCTTTGCCGCATCTCTTTCAGCGCGGCGGAGCGCGCCGGCGACCAGGCGCAGCGGCGCACCGTCGTGCAATTGGCTGCCGCGCCTTGCGCGGTCGCACGTGACCTGCCGTCGATTGCGGCGGTCGCGAGATTTTGTTTCGTTCGGCACCGCAGCGACGACATCATCCGATCCGGCGGCGAAGCCGTTTTCCGAAAACGACGAAAATGGCATGAAACCAGCATCGGCTAGCTTTCGATGAGTTTGAGTCGAAAGTGGACGATGCCGATGCTCGCCGAAAAGTTCATGCTGGTGCTGGAGATGCTGCGCAGCCAGGCCCAGGCCGCCGATGGAAGTCCTCGCGTGGTCAGCTCCTCGCCGCACGTGCCGGTCAAGCTGCCGAGCGACAGCGCAAAGCCGCGCTGAGGGTGCCCGGCAACCCCTGCTTAGTGGAGATAAGGGCGAGCGGCCTCGTAGCTTTGCGGGCGATGGCGCCTTCGGGACGCTTGTGACCTCTTCGTCTCCACTCGGCGCTCGACCATCTCCCGGTCCGTCGCCAGCACGCGATCCATGACTCCTCGCGGCAAGCAGGGCGGCACCTTGTGGCTTTCCGGTCGCTCAGCCCGGGGGGATCGCGCCGCCACCCGCTCTGCCAAATATTTTTGCCGGGCGCCCCCCGAATGGCCGCCGACGGAAGAAACCCTTTACCAAAACCGGCCACCCTCCGCCACGTAGCGTAAGCGTAGTGTAGAGTAGGGTAAGTGATCGCAAATTCCTTGGCCGCCGAGCCGAACGCGGAGGCTCGTGAGCGCCTTTCGCGCTGCGTCCTTGTCGGACGCGAGCAGTTTGCCGCGGGCCGGACGGCCGAGGCCGCCGCGACCTACAGGGACGCTCTTGCCAGCGTGCCCGCGGGCAGCGTCCCGGTCGAGCTTGTCTCCGATCTGCACGCCAATCTTGCCAACGCGCTGATGGTCGCCGGCGACCTTCTGGCCGCGGCCGAGAACTACAAGGCGGCGTTGCGGCTGGTCCCTGGTCTCACCGCGTGCTGGTGCAATCTCGGCAATGTCCACTTGAGGACCGGCCGGGCGCAGGACGCGATCGCGCTCTATCTGCAGGCGCTGAAATTCGACGGCGGCCATTGGCCGACGCGCACCAATCTGGTGCAGGCGCTGGTCGCCACACGGCAACATCTGGTCGCAAAGGCGCTGCTGCTCGAGCTGATCGCGGAGCGCCCGGGCGAGGGGCGGCTGCACCACGAGCTCGGAAAAGTCTGCTTCGAGCTGCAGGCGATGGACGAGGCGATCCGGCATTTCGAGGCGGCCATCGCACTCAATCGGTCCGACGCGGAAAGCCTGTACTGGATCGGCGCGGTGAGGCAGGCGCTCGGCGACGACATCGCTGCGCAAGAAGCCTATTCGCGCGCCGCGCAGATCCAGCCGCTGATCCGGCGGCCCGCCGCAAAATCGCCGGCCGATTTCCGCGTGCTCGCGCTCTATGCGCCGTTCGCGGGCAATACGCCCTCGGCATTCCTGTTCAAGGACACCTGTTTCGAGACCGACACGCTGGCGCTGCTGCCTTCCGGAACGCCACCGGCGTTCTCCACGGAGGACGTCGCGCTGGTCGTCAACCTGATCTCCGATGCCGATCAAGCGGCCGACGTGCTGCCGCGCGCCGCCGAACTCGCCGACCGGTTGGGCAAGCGGATCATCAACGATCCCGCGAAAATCATGCGGACGACGCGGGACGCCATCGCAGACCTGCTGCTGGGGATGCCGGGCTGCCGCATCCCGAAAATTCGACGGCTGACGGCGGGCGAAGATCAGTCCGCGGCAGCGCTCGACGCCCCTTTCTCGTTCCCGCTGCTGGCGCGGCCTTGCGGCACCCATGGCGGCGACGATTTCGAGAAGATCGCCGATGGCGCTGCACTGACAGCCTTTTTGGCGCAGCGCCCCGACCAGGACCATTATCTGATCGAATATGTCGACTACCGCTCCAGCGACGGCTACTTCCGCAAATATCGCTTCATCTTCGTCGGCGACCAGATTTTGCCCTACCATCTCGCCATCGGCCGCGACTGGAAGCTGCACCATGACTCCTCTGACATGGAGGATCATGCCTGGATGCAGCAGGAGGAAGCAGCGTTCTTGAAAGATCCCGCGACCGCCTTCAATATCGCGCATCGGGCGGCCCTGTGTGCCATCAAGGAACGTATCGGCCTCGACTTCTTCGGCATCGATTGCGGCGTGGATAGCGCTGGCGATCTCGTGGTGTTCGAGGTCAACGCCTCGATGCTGGTGCACGAGGGCAACGAAAAATTTCCCTACAAAGACCCGTTCGTGCAGCAGATCCGCACGGCCTTCCACGACATGCTGCGGACGCTGGCGAATGGCGTCGCGTAGGGTGGGCTAATCTTACTACGCCATACGCCGGCTCTGTCCCCTCATTCTGAGACGCCGCGCAAGAGCGCGGCTCCTCACCATGAGGGTTTGGTAACGCAGTCCAGCCAAGCGCAGCGGGCCCACCTCTTCACAGCATTCTCGCGCTGACGGTGGGCACGGCGCAAGAGCGCCTTTGCCCACCCTACCGCAGGCCTTTGGTAAATGACGCCGATGCAAGGTTGCTGACCTCGCGATGAACGCGGCATTCAGCACCGCTTCGGGCGCGCGAGCGCATGCTGCCGATCGTGCTGGCGAACATCGCCAGCCCTCAACGGAGAAGCAGCCATGACCCTCGTCAACAGGTTCTCGATGATCGCAATCGCGCTTGCCGCGCTCGGCACGTCCATATCAGCCGCGTCGGCGGAAACCTACTGGCAGGCCACGCATCCGCGCCGGGCCGAGGTGAACGAGCGGCTCGCCTATCAGAACTACCGCATCAACCGCGGCGTCGCCGAGGGCCGGATCTCACCTTACGAAGCGCGCCGGCTGCACGCCGAGGATCGCATCATCCGCCACGAGGAGCGGTTCATGGCGCGCTTCAATGGCGGCCATGTCAGCCGCGCCGAACAGCGTGCGCTGAACCAGCAGGAGAATGCGGTCAGCCGCCAGATCGCACGGTGAGTTGAGACGGCGGTAGGGTGGGCAAAGGCGCTTGCGCCGTGCCCACCATCTCGCCGCGCCTCCTTGGCGCCGGCCTGTTGGCCTTGCCCGTCGTACTAGTACGTCGGGCCGGCTTGCGCCGGGCACGGGAAAGGTACAGCGTTACGCCCAGTCGTGCGGCTCGGGAAACAGCAAGCAGCACCATGGGCGTCTATTACTCGCACTACCTCATTCCCAGCGACAACACGATCCGACCCACACCCGAGCGCATCATTGCGTTACTCGAGGCCTGGGTTGAAGAGCGATTTATTGTTGGTCCGGATACTCTCCCGCCGCGAGAGATCGCAGCGCGAGACCGGCCGATGGCTGAAACCGGCGCGTGCTTCAGGACCGAACCACCGCTGCCGCTGAAGGAAGAGCCACAGCCGGAGCCGCCGAGGACATTCTGGTCAAGCTTGTTGGGCGCCCCGCAGAGGCGGATCCGACCTCCTGATCCAAGACAGAGGCGTCCGTTCGCGATCCCGCCGATCGGGGACTCGCTCGTGGCACTTTCGCAAGCCTATGCATTGATCGAATGGGCAGCCAATCCGGACGCGACCTATCCGATGCAGACATTGACCCAGGAAATTGCAGAAGGGCGGTTGAACGCGGAGGGTCAGCTCGATTGTCCTCACAGGCTGCTGATCGAACTCTCCGAGGATTTCATCAATCTCCATACCGATCCCTACGGCGGCATCGCATTGCAGATGGAGGGGATCTGCAGCTGCGGGCGCGACCTGAAGTATGAAGGCAAGCCCGCATGGGCCGCCGAGGACAGTATCCGTCGCGCGTGTCCAGCCTGCGGACTCTTGTTCCGGCCCCAGGATCACCCTGCGGAGACTCGCGACGGGGAAACGGGCGAGATCATGCCGCTGCCCGGCGGGCTTTGCCATCGGTTCGCGATCATCATCAACTTCGGCAAGGATTTTCCGGCTTACGCGCGCGACGCACGCGGCGATCTTGTGACGGCGAAGCCGCGGGCCTCGGACCTGTTTCTGTCGACATGCTCGGCCGCGCTCGGGTTCGAGCTCAAGGGCATTGACGATTATTGCTGATCCGGCCGGCTCATCATCTGTAGGATGGGTAGAGGCGAAACCCCATCACTCTCACCCGGGTGAGAGGGTGGGTCTCGCTGCGCTCTACCCACCCTACGCTTCGCCTACAACTCCCAGAAATCCGCATGGCCCTGCGGATCGATCAGGCGGTTCATGCGCTGCGCGGCGGCGAGGCCGAAGCGCACCGTCATCAGCTTGCGGGTCGGTGCCGGCAGCCGGTGCAGCGGCGCCTCGCACGCAAGATACGCGCCATAGGCATCGGCGATGATCAGGCCGGTATCTTCCGGAAAGATCTCGCAGGGCAGGTCCTGCGTGAAGGCAAAGAACAGCCGGTCGCAATGGGCGCGATAGTCCTGCCATTTGTGGTCGGCGCGCAGATCCTCGACCGACGACTTGATCTCGACAATCCAGATCTCGCCGCGCTCGCTGAGCGCCACGAGGTCGGCGCGGCGGCCCGAGGGCAGCGGCAACTCGCTGATCGATGCAAAGCCGAGCGAGCGGAGAAGCCGCGCGGTGCCGCGCGCAATCGCAAGCGCCGTCTCGGACTGGCGGCGGTCCGGCGCGAGGACCAGGCTGATCTGGCGGGCTGGCTGCTCCATGTAGGCATTCTAGCCGATTCCGCAGCGGGATCCCGCGCAAATCTTTCCCTTGGCGGGCCGCCAAAAATCGGCATTCTGTGCCCATGACACAGGACACCGAGACCAGGGCGAAAGCCGGCGCCGTCATCGTGCCGGTGACGCTGTTCGAGCAGAACTGCACCATCATCTGGTGCGAGGCCACCAAGAAGGCGGTCGTGATCGATCCCGGCGGCGACGTGCCGCTGATCCAGGAGGCGATCAAGAAGACCGGCGTCACGGTCGACAGGATCTGGCTCACCCACGGCCATATCGATCACGTCGGCGGCGCAGCGGAGCTGCGCGATGCGCTGAAAGTGCCGATCGAGGGTCCGCATCTGGCCGACAAGTTCCTGCTCGACACCGTGGTGTCGAGCGGCGCGCGGTTCGGCATGACCGGCGTGCGCGATTTCGCGCCGGACCGCTGGCTCGACGAAGGTGAAAAAGTCTCAATCGGCGAGCTCAGCTTCGACATCCTGCATTGTCCCGGCCACTCGCCCGGCAGCGTGGTCTACTTCAACGCCGAATTGCGCTTCGCCCATGTCGGCGACGTCCTGTTCAACGGCTCGGTCGGACGGACCGACCTGCCGGGCGGCGATCACGCGACGCTGCTTCGCTCGATCAACGAAAAACTTCTGCCGCTCGGTGACGATGTCGGCTTCATCTGCGGCCATGGCGCCGGCTCGACCATCGGCCAGGAGCGGATGACGAACCCGTTCCTGACGGGGGAGATGTAGCGCCAACGTTCGTCTCTTCCCGCAAGCGGGGAGAGGGGCGCAGCTTCGATGCGGCAACCTTGAGACCGCTTTCGCTAAGCCTGCTTCCGCAGCCCCGTCGCCACCAGCACGCGGTTGATCGCGGCCGTCATGTTGATGACGCGGCGGCGCGGCGCGGGTTGTTGCAATGATGGCGCCGCCTGCTCACTCGGTGGTGCCGCTACCTGGGTCGGCGCCACGGGCTTCGGCTGCGCGGCCGACGGCTCGGGTGCCTGCTCGACCACCTGCTCGGCCGGTGTCTCAATCGCCTTGGCGGGCCACATCATCTTGGCGACATTCTGCATCGGCGTCGGCATCGGCGCCGCTGTCGCGCCCGGTGCGACCGGCGGGATCAGTTTAGCGCTCGCCGATTCTGCAGGTGGCGCCTTGCGTTCACGGATCCAGCTGGTGAGCCCGAAAAATTTTGCGATGTGGAACGAGGAGGAAATTCCCGCCTCGATCAGGAACGCGCCTCCCGTTCCGTAGCGCTGGTCGTTGTCGGCGACGCCGAGCGGCGTGCCGTGGGACATGTCGGTGATGGTATAGGACTCGACGACGGTCTCGCCATCGGCGTTCCACCAGACTTCGCGGGGATAGCCGTCGACGACGCCTTGCGACATCGGCGCCGGTGGCAACTGATGCAGATCCAGCCACTGCTTGACGATCTCGTCGGCATTGGCGGGATGCACGGTGCGATCGGCGCTGCCATGCCATACCGACAGCCGCGGCCAGGGACCGGCGTGCTGCGAGGCGCGGCGCACCAGATCGCCGAGTTCCTCCGGCGGCCGCGCCGTCGAATAATGCATTTCATAAAGCGCGTCGCGCAACGTGCCGGCGACGCCGAACGGCAGGCCCGCGATGATGGCGCCGGCGGCGAACAGCTCTGGATAATTCGCAAGCATCGCAGCGGTCATCGCACCACCGGCGGACAGGCCGGTGATGAAGATGCGACGCTTGTCGATGTTGTAGTCCGCGACCATGCGCGCGATCATCTGCCGGATCGAGCCGGCTTCGCCCTGATCGCGGGCGACATCACCGGGCCTGAACCAGTTGAAGCAGGTGCTGACATTGTTGCCGCGCGACTGCTCCGGCATCAGCAGCGCAAAGCCGTAATGCCGCGCCAGGGTCGACCAGCCGGCACCGAGATCGTAGCCGGCGGCGGTCTGGCCGCAGCCATGCAACACCACCACGAGCGCAGGCGACGGCTGCCGGTTCGTCGGCACATAGGAATACATCCTCAGTTTGCCGGGATTGGTGCCGAACTGTTCGGTTTCCGCCAGCGGGCTGCGCGGCGGCTGCCGGTGGTTCCGCGCACGCTCGCCGAAACCCGCGAAGCCGCTCAGCTCTCGCAGACGTTTCAAGTAATCGACATTTTCGGCGAGGGACACCGGCAGCTCCATCAATAGCGACTCTCACCCTACACTGAGCAAATAGTTATTGCAGTGCAAAATGAAATGGCCGTGTGCTGCCGATCCCCAGATTTCAGACCTTCGCGACTTACGTGCCACACTTCTTAACAATGCCACGACGACGCGGCGTATCCATGACGGAAACGCGACGATGGTCACGATCGGGCGAGCACGAAAATGTCCGTGAGATCACGGAACGCGAAGGCACCAGCGCAAGTGGTGATGCTGCGCGGGCAGCGACGATTGCGATCGGCGCGATGGAGTCTTGATGGAGAGGTTTCAGGCGCGGTGCATCGAGTAACACAGATTACTGATGCAACGCGCGCCCCGTTCAGATTGCCTTCAGCTTGCGATAGGCGAACCAGACCATCTTCAACAGCAGCCAGCCGTCGCGGAAGCGCGAAATCTGGGTTTCGCCAAAAGTGCGCGCCTTGTAGTGGATCGGCGTCTCGATGATCTTCAGGTTCTGCTTTGCCGCGCCAAAGATCAGGTCGAAATCGCCGAACGGATCGAAATTGCCGAAATAGGTGCGCTCCCGCGCCAGCACCTCGTAATCCCGCCGCAGCAGCGCCTTGGTGCCGCACAGCGTGTCGGTGAGACGGGTGTTGACGAGATAGCTGAACAGATAGGCAAAGATGCGGTTGGCGATGAAATTGAGCGGGCGCATCGCCTCGTTTTCCATCGGGTAGACCAGCCGCGTGCCATTGACGAAGTCGGCCTTGCCGCTTTCGATCACGGCGTGATATTTCGGCAGCGCTTCCGGCGGCATGGTCAGATCGGCGTCGAGGATCATCAGCACGTCGCCGGTCGCCGCGGCAAAGCCCTTGCGCACCGCGTCGCCCTTGCCCTTGCCGTCCTGCTTCAGCACCTTGATGTCCCACTGGTCCTTGTAGGCGTCGCGGACGCGCTCGCATTCCGCAAACGTTCCATCGGACGAGTTGCCTTCCACGAACAGAATTTCCTGTTGCGATCCGAACCGCGGCATGCGCAGAATCGCGTTCTCGATGTTGCCGCGCTCGTTGCGGCAGGGGATCAGCACGCTGGCCGACAATTTGCGCTCCGGAAACAGTTTGACCGGACGCCCGACCAGATAGGTGCGCAGGCAGAGTGTGCGGATTCCGGGCAACGGCGCGATGAAGCGGTTGACGAACGGGCCGAGGCCGAACAGGCGCAGCGGCAGAAGCTGCCGGTGCTCGCCATTGATCACCTCGAAGTCGGCAAGATCCATCAGATTGAGGAAGTCGGCGGTCGCAATGAAATTGAATTTCGGCTGCCTGCGGCGCACGCCCAGCGCCTCGGCCGCCTTGAGGACCGGCTCCCACAGATGCGAGTAGTATGAAATCACGATCCGCGTCGACGGTGCGCAGAGCTGGTGGATCACCCGCAACGTGCCGTCGATGTCCTCGAACATGCCGATGGTATCGGCAACGACGATGTAGTCGAACGGCCCCTCGATCGCGGCGAGCGTGGCCTGGTCCTCGGCATCGCCCTGAATGAAGTTCAGATGCGGATAGCGCGCTCGCGCGCGCGCGAGCGTCTTCGGCGCGAAATCGACGCCGACGCCGTAGGACGGCTCGAGCGCGGCCAGCAGCTCGCCGGCGCCGCAGCCGAGTTCGAGCACGCGCTTGCCCGGTGGAATGAGAAAGCGCATGAATTTGAGATCATCGGCGTGATAGGCCGC
>Ga0070710_10000193_pt1 | contig 28438 bp, 27 predicted proteins | sample LARL52metaG_FD_65454 | JGI IMG/M metagenome (GOLD analysis project Ga0070710, IMG submission 65454) | Corn, switchgrass and miscanthus rhizosphere microbial communities from Kellogg Biological Station, Michigan, USA - LAR L5-2 metaG | ecosystem: Host-associated > Plants > Roots > Rhizosphere ...
GGAAGGCGAGATAGGTCCAGGGACTGGAGCAGTCGAAGAAGAACTCGATCATGGGCGTTTCCTTTGTTGCTTCTGTTCTGGTTGTTGTTTTGCGCCTTCATTGCGAGGCGCATCGCGCCGAAGCAATCCCAGAAATCTCACCAGCGGAGAAACTCTGAATTGCTTTGCTTCGCTCGCAATGACGGGTGGAGGGATCTCATTTCCGCTCCGCCATCTCCCTGGCGCCGGCGCCGAACATGTTGCGCCGCGCCTCCTCATCAAAGGGCTCCTTGACGAATTTTCCGACCGCCAGTCCGGCCTGCAGTTTTGGCCGTGCGCGCAGCTCCGCATACCAGCGCCTGACATTCGGATAATCGTCGAGCGAAAACCCTTGCGCCTTGTGGGTCATGGTCCAGGGGAAGCAGGCGATGTCGGCGATTGTGTAGTCGTCGCCCGCGACATAGGCGCCGGTCTTGCCGAGCTGAACATCGAGCACATGATAGAGCCGCGCTGCCTCGTCGCGATAGCGCGTGATCGCGTAGGGGATTTTTTCCGGCGCGTAGAGCGCGAAATGGCCGTGCTGGCCGAGCATCGGCCCGAGGCCGCTCATCTGCCACATCACCCACTGGATCACGCGCGAGCGCAACCGCATCTCCTTTGGCAGGAAGCGCCCGGCCTTGTCGGCGAGATAGATCAGGATCGCGCCAGTCTCGAAGACCGAAAACGGCCCCCCGCCGTCATCGGGCGCATGATCGACGATCGCGGGAATCCGGTTGTTCGGGCTGATCGCAAGAAATTCCGGCTTGAACTGATCGCCGGCGCGGATGTTGACCGGAATGACGTGATACGGAAGCCCGAGCTCCTCCAGCATGATCGAGATTTTCCAGCCGTTCGGCGTCGGCGCGTAATGCAGGTCGATCATGCCAGTCCTCGGGGCCGCCGCGCCGGATGAAGGCAGGGGCGACTTTTGTTCTTCTGTACCCCGACCATAAGACATGGCAGAGAGGGGTTCAAACAGAACCTATCCGGGGAGGGTATCCATGCTGTTTCCAACCACGATCGCGGGCTCGCTGCCGAAGCCGGAATGGCTGGCCGAGCCCAACATGCTGTGGGCGCCCTGGAAGGCCAGCGGCGACGAGCTGTTGCGCGCCAAGCGCGACGCCACGCTACTGGCGGTGAAGCTGCAGGAAGACGCCGGCATCGACATCATCACCGAGGGCGAGCAGGCCCGGCAGCATTTCGTGCACGGATTTCTGGAGAAGATCGAAGGCATCGACTTCGCCCACAAGGTCGAGATGGGCATCCGGAAAGATCGCTACAAGGCGATGGTGCCGCAGGTGGTGGCGCCGCTCCGCCTGAAGGGCCGCGTCCATGCCGACGAGGCCCGCGCCGCGCGCACCCACACCACGCGCAAGTTGAAATTCACCCTGCCCGGCCCGATGACCATCATCGATACCATCGCCGACCAATATTATGGCGATCGCATCAAGATGGCGTTCGCCTTCGCCGAGCTGCTCAACGAGGAGGCCAAGGCGCTGGCCGCCGACGGCGTCGACGTCATCCAGTTCGACGAGCCCGCCTTCAACGTCTACATGGACCAGGTCCGCGACTGGGGCATCAAGGCGCTGGAGCGCGCTGCGGAGGGGCTGACCTGCACGACGGCAGTGCACATCTGCTACGGCTACGGCATCAAGGCCAACACCGACTGGAAAGAGACGCTCGGCGGCGAGTGGCGGCAATACGAAGAGACGTTTCCGACCATCAACAAGAGCGCGATCCAGCAGGTCGCGATCGAATGCCGCAACTCGCACGTGCCGCTCGATCTTCTGGCGCTGCTGCCGAACAAGGTCGTGCAGGCCGGCGTGATCGATGTCGCCAGCGACGAGGTCGAGACGGCGGAAGACGTCGTCAAGGTGATCGAGGCGGTGACAAGATTCGTGCCGAAGAGCCAGATCGTCGCGACCACCAATTGCGGCATGGCGCCGATGCGCCGCGACATCGCGGAAGCCAAGCTGATGGCGCTTGGTGCCGGCGCAAAACTGGCGCGCGAGCGGCTCGGATGAGGTGCCGGTGAGCCGCGCCGCCACCGTGTTGCGCGCCGTGCCGTTCGCCGCGATCCTGGTCGCCGCAAGCGTGGCGCATGCATCGCCCGGCGAGCGCGACAAGCTCAATACCTGTCAGGCGCTGGTCGCGCGCACGGCGCAAGGGCGGTCGGCAAGCCCACCGTCCGACGCTGCGCCTCCTGAGATCGAGCTCGCGCGCTGCCGCCAGATCATCAGGGAGTGGACCCTGCGCGACTCCCGCATGAGCGTCGACGAGCAAGGCCGGCCGCTACGCTGAAGTGCACATGGCACTCGGGAGCTGCGCTCCCTCACCACGCAGAGCTGCATTCCTTCCCCGCTTGCGGGGAGGGGCGAGGGTGGGGGCAGCCGCACGAGCGGTGCTCGTGAGGCCCCTCTCCAGCTCTCCCCCGCAAGCACAGGGCTATCGCATTTGGTTCGGAAGTACGGCGGTGCGGAGAGATGGGAGCTCTGTTGCCCATCCCTCGATACGCATCGCTGAAGCGATGCTCCTCGGGATGAGGCAGTATTCTGGGCCGTAGACCCTCATGGTGAGGAGCCGCGCTCTTGCGCGGCGTCTCGAACCATGAGGCCCGGGGGTAATGATCTCGCGTGACTGGCCATATGCGATTCCCCGCCCGCAAGCGGGGGGAGGGCGCACCGAGTTCGCGGCGCGGACGTTGCCTCGTTTAGCCGCAAGCAGTGCTACTGCCCGGCGGTCGGATGCAGCGCCGGGCGGTAGCCGGCGCTGAGCGCCCGCACAGTCGACGGCGGCGTCAGCAGCATCACGGCCTCGCCCGCGAGCTCCGCGGCGCCATAGCCGGCGGGCGACCAGCGAAATGCCCTGCCCCCCGTGATCAGAAAGCTCTCCGCATCCTGCTGCACCATTGCGCCGTCCGGCAGTTCGCGAAGCGGCGCGGGCAGCGGATGCAGCCGCTTCGTGCCATGCTCCAATCGCTCACGATGCAGCACACGGTCGATGTCGCCTGCGCGAACGGACATCACGCGATTGCCCTCTTGCCACGCCGCGCGAAAGCGGTTGGCATCGTCGCGCCGGCAGAAGAAGCAGGGGCGGTGGCCCGCGGCGAGCGCGGTGGCCTCGTCGAGAAAGAACAGCTCGGTCCAGCTCCGCCTCGCCATCACGTCGCGGCGGCGGCCGCGAAATTCCAGCACGCAGGTCAGCCACATCGGCGTCGACCAGCGCTTTCGCAGCAGGGTTTTGGTCGCGGGATCATGGATGATGCCGCGATTGCCGACGAACAGGCCGCGATGCGGCGTCGCGATGATGTCGCCCGTGGGCGTGACGCGGTTCTGCAAGACCATCTTGAGTGCTCAGCGAGTGCTACACGCGTCATTGCGAGCCACCCGGTCCGCGCAAAGCGCGGCCGGATGACGGGCTCCGCGAAGCCATCCAGAGTACCTCCGCGGTCAGAGTCTGGATTGCTTCGGCACGAAGCGCCTCGCAATGACTTCTACGCCGCGCCGTCGCGAATCGGCGGCTGGAACGACAGCGCGGTATCCCAGGGAAAGAAGATCCAGGTATCCTGCGACACCTCGGTGATGAAAGTGTCGACCAGCGGCCGGCCCTTCGGCTTGGCGTAGACGGTGGCGAAATGTGCATCCGGCAGCATCTCGCGAACCATGCGTCCGGTCTTGCCGGTGTCGACGAGGTCGTCGACGATCAGGAGCCCCTTGCCGGTGCCCTCGCCGAGCCTCGCCACCTCGGCCGAGACGCCTTTCAGGACGTTCAGCTCGCCCTGCTTGGTGTGGTCGTAGCTCGCGACGCAGACCGTATCGATGATGCGAATGCCGAGTTCGCGGGCGACGATCGCCGCCGGCACCAGGCCGCCGCGGGTGATTGCAATGACGGCATGGAACGGGCCGGCCTCGTTCAGCCGCCAGGTCAGCGCGCGGCAATCCCGGTGGAACTGGTCCCAGGACACCGGAAACGCCCTGCCCGCCTTGTCCTGCGGGCTTAGTTCTGTGTTTCTTTCAATCATTCAATATCCAATCTTTTGGCTAGCTGCGCGTGATGTTCAGTCCCGCCAGCATCTCCTTCACCGCATTCATCGCCGCATCGAGCTTGTCGGGGTCGCGCGAACGCACCACGAGATTGGTGTTCGGTTTCTGATTCTCGTCAAGGAACGGATAGCTGCCGATGATGGTGTCGGGGTGGGCGGCCGCGATCTCCCGCAGGGGGCCGCCGATGTCGCCCTCCCGTGCATTGGCGCGAACCGAATCGGACAGCATCTTGACGCCCGACTTCAGCTTCGGCGCCACGATATCCATCATCGCCTGCATGATCGAGGGCACGCCGGCCATCACGATCACGTTGCCGATCTTGAAGCCCGGCGCCATGATGGTCGCGCTCTGGATCAGTTCGGCGCCATCGGGAATCCTGGCCATGCGCAGCCGCGCCTCGTTCAGTTCGCCGGGATTCTTGAAGCGCTCCTTGAAGCGGGCCACCACCTCGGGATGGTGATCGATCGAGACCCCGAAGGCCCTGGCCACGGCATCGGCGGTGATGTCGTCATGGGTCGGCCCGATGCCGCCGGTGGTAAAGACGTAGGTATAGCGGCCGCGCAGCGCGTCGAGCGCCGCGATGATATCGCCCTCGTCATCGGCCACCACCCGGACCTCCCTGAGATCGATCCCGATATTGGTCAGGTATTCGGCGATGAAGCCGATATTCTTGTCCTTGGTCCGGCCGGACAGGATCTCGTCTCCGATGACCAAAATCCCCGCGGTGACGATCTCGCTCATGCTCTCTCCCAGTTCTTCTCACCATTGTCGCCGAGGCCGCATCCCAAAGTCACGGCCCTTTGCCGCCAAAATGAGCGGCCTGGCGCCATTTTTTCGGGCAGCGATCCCCCGATTCCCCCGGCAAGCGCCGTTGTCCAATGCATATCGCGCTGGCCCGGCCCTTGCTACCATCCCAGGAAGTCATGCAGTGTGTAGCATGGCTGCAAAGACCGGGGATGCATGGCCCTTGCTTTCGACGAAATGAACGGCCTCGGCGGTGACCTCCGCCCGGCCTACCAGGAGCTGTCCCGCTGGCTCGAGGAGACGCCGCCGGATGCCCTGGAATATCGCCGCCACGAGGCAGAGCTGCTGTTCCGCCGGATCGGCATCACCTTCGCCGTTTATGGCGAGTCCGAGGCCCAGGAGCGGCTGATCCCCTTCGACGTCATCCCCCGCATCCTGTCGACCCGGGAATGGGCGATCCTGGAAAAGGGCCTGCGGCAGCGCGTTCGCGCGCTCAACATGTTCCTGCGCGACATCTATCACGGCCGCGACATTCTCCGCGCCGAGATCGTCCCGGACGATCTGATCTTCCAGAACCCGGTGTTCCGGCCCGAGATGAACGGCCAGGACGTCCCGCACGACGTCTATATCCATATCGCCGGCATCGACATCGTCCGCGTCGATGCCGAAAACTTCATCGTGCTGGAGGACAATGCGCGCACGCCGTCGGGCGTGTCCTACATGCTGGAAAACCGCGAGATCATGATGCGGCTGTTTCCGGACCTGTTCGCCCGGCACCGCGTCGCGCCGGTCGAACGCTATCCGGACGAACTGTTGTCCGCGCTGCGCTCGGTGGCGCCGCATGCCGCCTCGTCCGAGCCGACCGTCGCGCTGATGACGCCCGGCGTCTACAACTCGGCCTATTACGAACACTCCTTCCTCGCCGACAAGCTCGGCATCGAGCTGGTCGAGGGGCGCGACCTCATCGTCAAGAACGACGAGGTGTTCATGCGCACCACCGAAGGTCTGAAGCGAGTCGACGTAATCTATCGCCGGGTCGACGACGATTTCCTCGACCCCCTGACCTTCCGCCCGGACTCGGCGCTCGGCGTCCCCGGCCTGATGTCGGCCTATGCCGCAGGGAATATCACGCTCGCCAATGCGGTTGGCACCGGCATCGCCGACGACAAGGCGATCTACTCCTACATGCCGGACATCGTGAAATTCTATCTCGCCGAGGAGCCGATCCTGAAGAATGTCGAGACCTGGCGCTGCCGCGAGCCGAAGGATCTGTCCTACGTGCTCGACCACCTCGGCGAACTCGTGGTCAAGGAGGTGCATGGCTCCGGCGGCTACGGCATGCTGATCGGGCCGGCCGCCACCAAGGCCACCATCGAGGCGTTCCGCGACAAGCTGAAGCGCGAGCCCGAAGGCTTCATCGCCCAGCCGACGCTGGCGCTGTCGACCTGTCCGACCTGTACCGCGTCAGGCCTCGCGCCCCGCCATGTCGACCTCAGGCCGTTCGTGCTGACCGGCCGCGACCGCACCACCATCGTGCCGGGCGGGCTCACCCGCGTCGCGCTGAAGGAAGGCTCGCTCGTGGTCAATTCCAGCCAGGGCGGCGGCACCAAGGACACCTGGATTTTGGATGAGTAGATGACGTTCCTCTTGCCTGCACCGCGCTCAACTCTATCGCTCCCCTCCCCACGCAAGCGGGGCTTACCCCGCTTGCGCACCTATAATGGACGCAAGTCGGGCAGGCCCGACTTGCGTCGGGGAGAGGTCGGGGGTGGGGGTCCACACGGGCAGTCATCGTCGTTCACCCCCCTCCCTGCCCCTCCCCCGCAAGGGGGGAGGGAAAACCGCTAGCGTCGCCTCATGCTCTCGCGTACCGCCGAAAACCTCTATTGGCTCGCCCGCTATGTCGAACGGGCGGAATATCTCGCGCGCACCATCGACGCGACCTTGCGCGTCACCGCCCTGCCCGCCGCCTATATCGGCAAGACCAATGAGTGGGATTCGGCGCTGCTGACCGCCGGAGTCAGCACAAGCTTTTATCAGGCCTATCCGGAAGCCAACGAGCAGAACGTCGTCGAGTATCTGTCATTCGCTCCGAACAATCCCTCCTCGATCCGCAACTGCATCGAGGCGGCGCGGCTGAACGCGCGCTCGGTCCGCACCGCGCTGACCAGCGAGATGTGGGACACCATCAACGGCGCCTGGATCGAGCTGCAGGAAGTGTGGTGCAAGGGCACTTCGTCCCGCGAGGAGCTGGCGCGCTTCCTGCGCTTCGTGCAGGAAGCCTCGCTGCGCTTCGACGGCTCGGCCTACCGGACCATGCTGCGCAACGACGCCTACTGGTTCTCGCGGCTCGGCCTCCATCTCGAGCGCGCCGACAACACCGCCCGGATTCTCGACGTAAAATACCACGTGCTGTTGCCCGAGGAGGAGCATGTCGGCGGTCCGCTCGACTATTATCAATGGACCTCGATCCTGCGCTCGGTCTCGGCGATGACCGCCTATCACTGGGTCTACCGCGAGACCCTGAAACCCTGGCTGATTGCCGATCTTCTGATCCTCAACGACATGCTGCCGCGGTCGCTCGCGAGCTGCTATGGCAATCTGGTCCGCAATCTCGACCAGATCGGGGTAGCCTATGGCCGGCAGGGCCCGGCCCAGCGCCATGCCCGCGGCATCCGCAACCGCCTGGAACACAGCAACATGGATGACATCTTCCAGCACGGCGTGCATGAGTTCATCCAGGAGTTCATCGCCGACAACGCCCGGCTCGGCGAAATCATCACGAAGCAATACCTGATTTGATGGGTGCGGAATGCCCAGGGAACGCCGTCATGGCCGCGCAAAAGCGCGAAGCGCGTCTTCCCGCAGATGTCCCGGCCATCCACGTCTTGCCTTGCTGCATTGAACAGAAAGACGTGAATGCCCGGGTCAAGCCCGGGCATGACGACCTTTCGTTTCAGTGTCTTGCTCAACGCTAGCTCTGCATCGGTCCGCCATGCGCCTGCGAATTTCCCACTCCACCACCTACCGCTATGAGCCGGCGGCCACCGGCGTCATCCAGATCCTGCGGCTGACGCCAGGAAGCCATGACGGGCAATATGTCGCGCAGTGGCAGATCGACGTCTCGACCGACGCTCGCCTCGACACGCACGAGGACGCCTTTGGCAACGTCACCCATGTCATCACCCATGGGCCGATCGCGGAGCTCGCGATCTCCGCCGAAGGCCTGATCGAGACCCACGACACCGGCGGCGTGCTGAGGGGCACCCATGAGCGATTTCCCGAGGGCCTGTTCCTGCGCTCGACCTCGCTCACCGCGGTCAATCCGACCATGGCGGCGTTCGCACGCGAGCTCCGCTCGGAATCGGAAGACGACGTGCTTGGCTTCCTGCATGCGCTGATGACGCAGGTCAGCGAGCACATGACGTTCGACGAAGACCCGACCACCAGCGGCACGTCGGCGGTCGAGGCCTTTGGCCTGAAGCGCGGCGTCTGCCAGGATTATGCGCACATCTTCATCGCCTGCGCGCGCTCGGGTGGCGTGCCGGCGCGGTTCGTCTCCGGGCATTTTCTGCGCTCCGACGGCATGGTCAACCAGGCGGCCGGACATGCCTGGGCGGAAGCCTTTGTGCCCAATCTCGGCTGGGTCGGCTTTGACGCCGCCAACTGCATCTGCACGACCGACGCCCATGTCCGCGTCGCGGTCGGGCTCGACTATCTCGGCGCCGCGCCGGTGCGCGGCACCCGCTACGGCGGCGGCGCCGAAACGCTCACCGTCGCGGTCAAGGTCGAGCAGGCCGGTCGTCCCGGCCAGTCGCAGAGCCAGTCGCAGTCTTGAGCCCGCGGTCAGACCGCCGCAAATCGGTGCAGATCATCCGCCAGGCGCCGTGCGAACTGCTCGGCCGGCGGACTCAGTTCGCGTTGCGCTGAGACGACGAGGCCGATCCGCAGGGTGTTGACGCCGGGCGAGCTCAGGGGCCGCCAGGCCAGTTCGCCCTTGTCGATTTCATTCAGAAAACCCAGCCGCGTGAAGAACGACACGCCCATGTTCAGCATCATGGCGACCTTGAGCATCTGGATCGAATTGGACTGCAGCTTCGGCTTGAGCCGGCTCTTGAAGGTATCGAACGCCGCGTCGACGTCGGCACCCTTTGGCAGCGGTCCCGACTGGGTCAGCACCGGATAGCGGCTCACCTCGTCGAAGTCGACGGTGAGCTTGTTCGCCAGGGGATGATCGGCCCGCATCACGACGCCGATCGGGGCTGCGATCTCGGTGATGGTGCGCACCGAGGCCGGGAACGCGCCGACGAAGGTCAAACCCATGTCGATGTCGCCGCGCGCCACCATGATGGGCATCTCCGGCGGTTGCGCGGCCATCACCGAATAGGTCACCGCCGGGAAATCGACGCGAAAACGGTCGACCGCGCGCGGCAAGAAATCCACCAGCAGGGAGTCGAGCGCCGCAATCGCGACGTGCCCCGAGCGCGCGGCCTTCAAATCGTCGATCGCGACGCGCACCCGGTCGAAATCATGCAGGGTGTCGACCACATGGCGCAGCAGGAGATCGCCGGCCACGGTGAGGCGCATGCCGCCCGGCAGGCGGTCGAACAGCGGCGTGCCCAGCCGGTCTTCGAGGTTGATGATCTGCCGGTTGAGCGCGCTGGCGGCGACGTTCAGCGAAGCGGCCGCCTTGCGGATCGAGCCGACACGGGCGACCTCGCGGAAGTAGAACAAGGCGGCGCCATGCAGCATCTGTCGTCAGCCTGCCCGCGGTTCAGCGACCCTTCCACTCGGGCTTGCGCTTTTCAATGAAAGCCTTGACCCCCTCCAAAGAATCCTCCGAGATCAGCGCCTCGACCAGGGCCGGAAGCCGCGTGGCCTGGGCTTCGGATGCACTTAAGTGCGCAGTCCGCCGCACCACCTGCTTGATGGCACGGACCGATAGCGGTGCACAGGCCAGGATGTCCTTGAGCCAGCGGTCGACCGCCGCATCGAGCTCGGCGCGCGGCACCACGTCGTTGACGATGCCGAGCGACAGCGCCTCGGAGGCCGGCACCCGCCGTCCGGTCAGCATGATCCCCATCGCAGCCCGGAACGAGATCTGGCGCTGCAGCAGCGTCATGCCGCCGTCGAGCGGCAGCCGGCCGACGCGCGCTTCCGGCAGGCTGAAGGTCGCCTCCTCGGCGGCGATCACGATGTCGCAGCCGAGCACCATCTCAAAGCCGCCGCCGGCGGCATGGCCGTTGACGCGGGCAATCACCGGCACGTCGAGCGTGTTGCGCAGCGCAATCCCGCCAAACCCGTTCGGCCGCGCCATGGCCCAATATTCCAGGCCGGACGCACCGCTGCCGCCCTTCATGTCGGCGCCGGTGCAGAAGGCGCGCTCGCCGCCGCCGGTCAGGACGACGGCGCGAATCTCTCGATCGTTTTCGATCGATTGCCAGACCTGCTCCAGTTCGCGCTCGGTCGCCGCATCGACCGCGTTCAGCACCTCGGGCCGGTCGATGGTGACCCGCGCGACGTGATCCTCGACCGTGAAATGGACCGGCATCACTCCGCCGCCGTTGCGTTGGCAAGACCGAGCTCGGCGAGCACGGCGTCGGTATATTGGCCGAGCCGCGATGGCGGAATCCGGATCGTCACTGGCGCTGCCTCCATGTGAATGGGCGATCCCACCACCTTGACGCGCTCGACCTCGCCGTCGGCCTCCAAGATCATGCCGTTGATCAGAGCCTGCTCGTCGGCCAGCGCCTCGGCCAGCGATCGCACCGGCGCACAGAGCAGGTCCTGCTCTTCCAGCCGCGCCAGCCAATGAGCGGTGCTGTTGCTCTTGAAACGCCCGCGGAAAATCTCGTGCAGCGCCGCCTTGTTCTTCACCTGCTCGGCATGCGCCGCAAAGCGCCCGTCCTGCGACAGGTCGGCGATCTCCAGTGCCGTGCAGATGTCGCGCAGCGGATTGGCCTTGAAGGCGCCGACCAGGACGACGGCCCCGTCGGAGGTCTCGAACACGCCGGCCAGCGGCATCGCGCCCCAATTCACCTCGCGTCCCCTCATCATGTGCGCGGCCGCCTCCTGGGTCTGCGCCGCCAGCATCGAATCGAGCAGCGAGACGCTGAGGCGCTGGCCCTTGCCGGTCTTGTCCCGCTGCAACAGCGCCAGCAGCACGCCCTGCACCAGATGCATTCCGGCCGAATAGTCCGCAAAGGTGGTCGGATAGATCGAGAGCGGCAGCGCCGCATCGGAGCGGCGATGCATGGTGCCACTCATCGCCTGCGCCAGCACATCCTGGCCGCCCTTGTGCGAATAGGGTCCGGTGAGGCCGAATCCCGTACCGACAGCATAGATCAGCCGCGGATTGAGCTTTGATAATTCCTCATAACCGAAGCCGAGCCGCTCCATGACGCCGGCGCGGAAATTGTTGACCACGACGTCGGCGGTTTCGATCAGTTTTAGCACGACGGCGCGGCCTTCCGCGCTTCGTGTGTCCAGCACGATCGAGCGCTTGTTGCGGTTGAGCGAGCAGTAGACCGGACCCAGCAGGCCGGCGGGATCATCGGGAAGCGACGTGCGCGACAGGTCGCCAGTACCCGGCTTCTCGATCTTGATCACGTCGGCGCCGTAGTCGGCCAGCATCTGCGTTGCGACCGGCCCCATCATCACCTGGGTGAAGTCGATCACGCGCACGCCGGCCAGCGGCATTGTGTTGATATCGGTCACGCCGCAGTCTCCATCAAACTGGCATTGGGAGAGGGGATATCGCCGGGATCGCCGCCCTGGGCGCGCACCCGCGCGCAGATCGCCTTCGGGTCGACCTGCCGCAGCGAAATGTGACCCGACAGCGCCAGCGAAGCGGCGACGCCGGCCGACTGCCCCATCGACATGCAGGGCGGAATTTCCCGCGACAATTTTTGCGCCGATTCGGTTGCCGAGTAATGCCGTCCGGCGACCAGCAGCCCCTCGACCTCGCGCGGCAGCATGGCGCGATATGGCGTGTAATAGTCGCGCCCGCGCGCCACGGTGTCGGCGAAATGCACGCGGTCGTTGACGTCGTCCTTGGTCACGACGTACTCGCCGAGCAGCAGCCGCGTCTGCCGAACGCCAAGCTGCGGCGCGACGTCGATGACGTGGCATTTCTCAAAGCCAGGCATATTGGCGCGGACGAAATCCACCAGCGCATAGATCCGTCGCCTGCCCTCGAAATCGGCGCGGGTCTGGTCCTCCACCTTCATCGCATCAAAACCGGTCATGTGCGGGCAATTGCACCAGACCACGCCGGTCAGCGGGGTCGATAGCCACCAGCGATCCCAGGAGCCGCCGACGGTGCGCTTGGCGAGCTTGTCGATTTTCGCAAAGGCCTCCGGCTCCTCGTAGCGGAAGCGCTCGGCGGTCTCGGTGTCGACGCCGCCAAGGCGGAACACCGTGGTGAGCATGTAGGCGCCGTCGGTGAATTTTGCGCCCGCGGACACTGCGACATCAAGATCCCCCGACGTGTCGATCACGACATCGCCCATGATCGCCTGGCGCCCGGCCTTGGTCTCGCAGATCACGCCCGTGATGCGGCCGTCGCGCACGATGGCTTTGGAGAACCACGAATGCAGCCGCACATCCACGCCGGTCTCCGTGATGATTTCGTTGGAGACGCGCTTCCAGCCGTCCGGATCAAACGCGGCGGCCATCACGATGGCGGCCGGCTTAGAGCCAGTGCGAAAATCGAACAGGCCCCAATGCGCCCATTTCTTGTAGGTGTCCCAGCCCTGCCGGCGATCCTCGGGCGGCGGATAGACGCAGGCGCCGATTTTCGCCATGCGCTCGATCATCTCCATGCAGATGCCGGTGACCGTGACCTCCTGGCCGTTGTTCATGTCGTCGAGCACCAGCACCATGCCGCCGGACGCAAGCCCGCCGAGATAGGGATAGCGCTCGATCAGCGTGACCGAGCAGCCCTCGCGCCGCGCCGCCACCGCGGCGGCGAAGCCAGCCGGGCCGCCGCCGACCACCACGACGTCCGAGCGGCTCACGACCGGAACCGAGCCAGCGGATTCGTCGATCTGGCCTGTTTGAGACATCGCGCTTCTCCATTCAGGTCGTGGTGAGCGGCTGCCAGCGCACCACGAGCCGCTCGATCAGGGTGATGGTCAGGAAGAACGTCACCGAGAAAGCCGATCCCACGATGACGGTGGCATAGAGCATGGCGCTGTCGAAATTGTAGGTCGACTGGATGATCAGCGCGCCGATGCCGGCCGTCGAGCCGATCCACTCGCCGACAATGGCGCCGATCACCGCGGTCGATGCGGCGATCTTCAGCGCCGAGAACAGATACGGCACCGCGTTGAACAGCCGCAGCTTGAAGAAGATCTCGGCTTTGGAGGCGGACAGCACCTTCATCAGTTCGAGCGATTGCGGGTTCACCGATTCGAGCCCGCGCACCATGTTCACCAGGGTCGGAAAGAAGCAGACTAGCGCCGCGATCGCGATTTTTGGCTCCATGCCGTTGCCGAGCAGCAGCACCAGGATCGGTGCCTTGGCCACCACCGGAATGGAGTTGATCAGCACCACCACCGGGAAAAACGCCTGCTCCAGCGATTTCTTGTGCACGAACGCCGCGGCGATCACGATCGCGGTCAGATTGCCCAACACAAATCCGCAGACCGCTTCGATCGCGGTCGGCAGCAGATTGGCCATCAGGATGTCGAACTTGGCGGCCAGCGTCATGACGACGAGCTGCGGCGACGGCGCCACGAAGGGCGGCACCTTGAGGAGATGGACCAGCGCCGCCCAGACGCCGATCAGCACCACAATTCCGATCGCGGGCAGCAGGCGGCGGCGCAGCCGTGCCCGTCGCTCGGCGGCGCGAAACGCGGCTTCCGCAGCCTTGAGGCCGGCCTCGCGGGAGGGCGCGACGATCGCGCTGTCGGCAACGGCGCTCAATGCACGCTCCCGAGATGGGCGCGCAACCGCGCCGTGATCGCGACGAAATCGGCGGTGTCCCGGATCGAAAGATCGCGGTCGCGCGGCAGCTCGATGCTCTCCAGCGCGGCGACGCGGCCGGGATTGGCTGACAGCACCAGCACCTGCTCGGCCAGAAACACCGCCTCATAGACCGAGTGAGTCACGAACAGGATGGTCGTGCCGGTCTCGGCCCAGATCCGCCGCAGCTCCGCATTCAAACGGTCACGCGTGATCTCGTCGAGCGCGCCGAACGGCTCGTCCATCAGCAAGAGCCGCGGACCGCCCAGCAGCGCCCGCGCGATCGAGACCCGCTGGCGCATGCCGCCGGACAATTCGTGCGGAAAACTGTTCTCCCAGCCCGCGAGCCCGACCAGCGCCAACAACTCGCGCGGCGTGGCAGCGCCCGCAGCCAGCGCGCGGGCGCCACCAACCTCGAGCGGCAGCTCGACATTTTCCAGCGCCGTCCGCCACGGCAGCAGCGCCGCATCCTGGAACACGAAGCCGAGCGCACGCGCCTTGCGCGCTTCGGCCGGGGTCGCGCCGAGCACGGAGGCCTGCCCTGCGGACGGCGCGATCAGGTCCGCGACCACCCGCAGCAGCGTAGACTTGCCACAGCCCGAAGGTCCGAGCAGGCTGACGAAACCGCCGACCGGCACCGAGAACGACACATCTTCCAACGCCGTCACGACGCGGCGCTCGCTCATGAAGCGCACAGAAATGTCCCGGCATTCGACGGCAGGCGCGGTCACGATCGCCCCCGGTCAGCCGAGTTTTACACGGGTATCCGCCGTCATCTTCAGGATGTCGAGCGTCATCACTTCCTCGACCTTGGGCACGCGCTTCGAAAATTGCCCGAGCTCTGCATAGAGCGAGATCTGTTCCTGCCAGACCGCGGGATCCATCGCGCCCCAGCCTTCGGTCTTGGTCGCGTCCGAGAACGCGTATTGCAGCATCACCTTTGCGGCTGCGAGTTCATCGGCGCGATCCAGATTGGGGAATTCCTTGACCAGGAAATCGACTGCCTTCTCCGGCTCGCCGCGGGCAAAAGCCCATCCCTTGGAGGTCGCCTGCAGGAATTTCGCCAGAAGCTCGGGCTTGTTCGTGAGCGTATCGACAGTGGCGTAATAAGGCAGTGCATACAGCCTGACGCCAGAGTCCCACAGCCGCATGTCGACGCGCTTGTCGCCGAGCACTTTGAGCGCCGTTGTGTTGGTGAGCCAGCCGGTGACCACGTCGACCTGCCCGGTCAGCAAGGGCGCCATGTCGGCGCCGATCGGAATGATGGTGACGTCCTTCTCCGCGATCTTGTTCTTCGCCAGCAGCGCGCGGAGCAGGATGACGCCGGTGGACTGGATGCCGACCTTCTTGCCGACCAGGTCCTGCGGCTGGCGTACCGCCTTCTGCTCGAGCGAGAAGAAGGTGTAGGGATGGACCTGCGCGCCGGTGGCAAAACATTTGATCGGGATGTCCTGCGACACCGCGAGCATCAGCGACGGGCTCGAAGACACCTGCCCGACTTCAAAGCGGCCGGCGGCCACGACGGCGACGCCGTCGATGTTCGGTCCGCCCGGCTGGAATTTCAGCTCGATGCCTTCGGCGTCGTAATAGCCGAGCGCCTTGGCGCAGACCTCGCCGAGCTGGTTGCCGGAGAGCAGCCAGCCCAGTTGCATATTGAGCACGGATTTGGTCGCGGAGCGCGCCTCGAAACTCAGGATCGGCGCGAAGCCGGCCGCTGTCACAGCGGTCAGCGCGCCCTTGATGACGTCGCGACGGCGATAGGATGTCATGGCCTCGACCCCATTGTCTGGACCCTTCGACTTGCGGCCCGGACGCCGCGGCGGGAAGCTAACCACGCTCCTCCCTGTACGCGCCAGCGCTAATTTTCGCGACAATCGTTCGAATTATTCGAACAGGTCATGTAATTTGCGCCGCCTGCCAATCTCCGGTGCAGCCGCTCCACAGGCATCAGGATAAGGTCAGATCAGAGACAACCGATGAGGGGGAGGCCGACTTGGAGCAAAACGCGCTGATCGATCTGGCCGCGCAGACGGCATTGAAAAGTCCGAACCGGGTCAAGAAGGTCGGCGCCGCCATCCTGACTTGCGACGGCGGCGAGGCCGTCGCAGCCTGCAACACCTTTCCCAAGGGGGTCGCCGACCTCGACTGGCGCCATGAAGGCGACGGGCGCCTGGTCTGGATGGAGCACGCCGAGCGCAACGCCATCTTCGCCGCGGCGAAGCAAGGCCGCGCGCTGGCCGGCGCGACCCTCGCCACCACGTTCTTTCCCTGCATCGACTGCGCCCGCGCCATCGTTCAATCGGGCATCGTGCGGGTGTTGTCGCCCCCGCCGGCGCTCGACGATCCCGTCTGGGGTGCCTCGTTCCCGCGCTCGCGGGTCATTCTGGAGGAAGGCGGGGTTGAGCTGATCTTGAGCGGCGCGTGATCCATCACCTGCTCCGCGTACGGGCCGATATTCGCGGTCCCGGTCGCGCCGCGCTGGCAGCCACCCATGCGGCCGATCAGGGTTGGATCGCCAGATGAAATTGGCTATCAGTTTCGACCTATTGGCGTGTTTTGGGGACGGCAAAGATGACCTATTGCTGCGGAGTTCTGGTGCGGGACGGGCTGGTCATGATCGCCGATACCCGCACCAATGCCGGGCTCGACAATGTCTCCACATTTCGCAAGCTGCACATTTTCAAGAAGCCGGGCGAGCGGATCATGGCGGTCGCAAGCGCCGGCAATCTCGCGGTCAGCCAGTCGGTGCTGTCGACGCTCACCGAGGGCGTCGAGGACCCCACGACCGGCGAGGTCGAGACCCTGATCAACGCGCCGACCATGTTCCAGGCCGCGCAGCGCATCGGCAAGGCGATCCGCGCCGTGCGCTCGACCGAGGGCGAGGCGCTCAGGGCGGATGACGTCTCCTTCGACGTCTCGTTCCTGTTCGGCGGCCAGATCAAGGGCTCGCGGATGCGGCTCTTCATGGTCTACACCCAGGGCAACTTCATCGAGTGCACGACGGACACGCCCTATTTGCAGATCGGCGAGCACAAATATGGCAAGCCGGTGCTGGACCGCGCCATGCACTACGACGTCGAACTCTATGACGCGCTGAAGACCAGCCTGATCTCGATGGACTCGACGATGCGCTCGAATCTCGGCGTCGGCCTGCCGATCGACGTGCTGGTGGTGCGCAACAATGTCTGCGACGCCGACCTCAATCATCGCATCGAGGTGGACGAGCCCTATTTCCACGATTTGCGCTCGCGCTGGTCGGCGGCGTTGCGCGCCGCGCATCAGAACATTCCAAGACCGCCCTACAAGACCCAAACCGAACAGAAAAGCTGAACAAGAACCGAGGAAACGATGGCCGAGACAAAAGAAAGAATCGCACTCGTGACGGGCGCCGGCACCGGTGTCGGACGCGCGGCATCGCTGGCGCTGATGCAGGCCGGCTTCACCGTCGTGCTGGCCGGGCGCCGCATGGACAAGCTGGAAGAAACCCAAAAACTCGGCGAGAGCGCCGGCAAGAGCCTTCCCGTCACGGCCGACATGACCGATCCCGCCTCGATCGCCGCGCTGTTCGCCAAGGTGATGGAGACGTTTGGCCGGCTCGACGTGCTGTTCAACAATGCCGGCATGGGCGCGCCTGCGATCCCGTTCGAGGATCTTTCGCTCGCGCAATGGCAGGCGGTGGTGAACACCAATCTCACCGGGCCGTTCTTGTGCACCCAGCACGCCTTCCGCATCATGAAGGACCAGACCCCGCGCGGCGGCCGCATCATCAACAACGGCTCGATCTCGGCGCATGCGCCGCGGCCGTTCTCCGCCGCCTATACCTCGACCAAGCATGCCATCACCGGCCTCACCAAGGCGAGCAATCTCGACGGCCGCGCCTACGACATCGCGGTCGGCCAGGTCGATATCGGCAACGCCGCGACCCCGATGACCGACCGCATGGTGAGCGGCCCCGGAGTGCTGCAGCCCGATGGCACGACGAAGCAAGAGCCGCGCATGGATGCGAAGGCGGTCGGCGACGCCGTCGCCTACATGGCCGGCCTACCGCTCGATGCCAACGTGCTGTTCATGACGGTGATGGCCAGCAAGATGCCGTTCGTCGGGCGGGGGTAGACACCGCCACTCCATTCGTCATTGCGAGCGAAGCGAAGCAATCCAGACTGCTGTCTCGGATACAGACCGGATTGCTTCGGAGCTCACGCTCCTCGCAATGACGGAGAGGCCATTTCCGACCACTACGCTTGGCGACGAACCTGCCCTGTCGCCTCGTCACTCGCGTTGGCTTTGTCCGAACTGCTCGCTGCGGTCCTGCCTTCCCTCCGCCGACCGAGGAACGGATGCAGCGGCTCGCGCGGGCTCGACGAGATGTCATAGTTGAGGAACGACAGCACGAGCTGGAAGCCGATCAGAAATGTCAGCGCGGCGATCATGATGGTGCCGGTCGGCACCAGCTGGTCCGGCGCGGCCGAGAGCCAGTGGAAAAGTCCGAACATGAGGCCGAAGCCGAGCAGGCCGAGGCCGGCGACGAGCTCCAGCGACGCAAGCGACAGATCGCGGAAGAAATAGCGATAGAGAATGCGGCGCGCGGTGTTGCGCAGATGGCCGGCCAGGAACGGCGCGAGCTGACGCGACACTTTCAGGTTCGAGACCTCCTCGCCATAGGTTGCGCGCATCGGGAATTCGACCACTTTGGCGCGGACCAGTCCGAGGTGAAACAACAGGTCGGTCTCGAAGAAGAAGCGTTTTGCGATCTGCTCGTCATCGAGCAGTTCGGCAATGCCGGCATGGATGGCAAAAAATCCGTTGGTCGGATCCATCAGCGTCCAGTAGCCGCTCGACAGTTTTGCGAAGAACGACAGCGCGAGATTGCCGAACCGCCGCACGCGCGGCATCGACGCCGCGTGATGAAGGAAGAAGAAGCGGTCGCCCTTGACGTAATCGGCCTGCCCGCTCGCGATCGGGTGGATAAGCGCCGGTACCTGGGCCGGGTTCATCTGCCCGTCGGCGTCGAGCTTGACGACGATGTCGGCGCCACGCTCGATCGCGTAGCGCATGCCGGTGAGGAAGGCCGCGCCGACGCCCTGGTTGATGCCGTGCATCAGCGCGACGACGCGCCGGTCGCCGCATTTGTTGGCAACGATCACGCCGGTGCCCTCCGGACAGCCGTCATCGACGACGACGATCAGGTCGATCTCCTCGCCGATCGCCGCGATCACCGGCAGGATCGTGGCGGAGGCGCGATAGGCAGGAATGACGACGCAGTTCATCTGATGGCCCGCTGCCGTGCCGCCGCCGGCAAACAGGCGGTTTTCAGGGCACAACTAGCGGCCAGCTTTGCCGTTTCCCCTAAAGAATATCTTAATTCGCGTCGCTTAAGGTGCCCGCCGGCTCGCCTGCCGTGCTTTACCGTCGACTTTGACCGTTGCTTTGGCGGCCGGCGAGGACTGCCATGCGATTCGCCTTTGGACGCGTCAGCGCGTCCCTCCAAAAGCTCATACCCGACACACGCGATCCGTCGAATGCCGAGTTTCTGCGTGGCCTCGTCATCCTCGGCGGCGCGCTGTTCGCGCTGACCATCCTGACCTATCTCTGCACGACCAGTTGGACGGGCGCATTTCCGCGCGACCAGACCACGCTCGTGGTCGGGCGCGACTTCCTGAACCTTTGGATGTATGGCCGCGCCGTGTTCGAGGCCGACCCCGCACGCTTCTACGACGTCGTCACCTACAATGCCGAGCTCGCAAAGCTGCTCGGCCCCGGCTATCTCGGCCAGAACTGGCCCAATCCGCCGAGCGCACTGGTGATCATGGCGCCATTCGGGCTGTTCGAGTATTTCCCGGCACTGACCGCCTGGTTTTCGGCCGGCCTGCTCGCCTTCTATCTTGCCGGCCGCCGCGAACTCTTGGACCTGCGCGTTCTCCTGATCGTCCTGATCTCGCCGGCGGCGCTGCTCTGCGTCATCTCGGGCCAGAGCTCGCTGCTCACCACGGCCGCGCTGCTGACGATTTTCGCCTCGCTCGACCGGCGGCCGGTTCTCTCAGGCGTGCTGATCGGCCTGCTCACGGTAAAACCGCAGCTCGTGATCCTGTTTCCGTTTGCCCTCATCGCCTCCGGGCGCTGGCGGGTGTTTTTCGCCGCTGCGTTCACTGCGCTGGTGCTGGTCGCCGCCAGCGTCGCGATCGGCGGCATTGCGGGCTGGCAGGACTACGTCCTCAAGGCGCTGCCATTGCAGCGCGAGGTGCTGCAGGATCCCGCGGGCATCGCGATGCCGTTCCACCCGACCATCTTCATGAACATCCGCGGCGTGGTCGGCAACAGCGTCGGCGAGATCATCCAGCTCGGCTTCTCGCTTGCGGCCGTGGTCGCGGTCTCCACCGCGTTTCGCGCGCGCCGCAGCGCGGACCCGCGGCAATTGCAGGCGCTGTTCTTCGCCTGCACCGTGTCGGCCTCGCCCTATATGGGCGCCTATGACCTGTTGCCGCTGACGGCAGCCGCGGTTGCCCTGATCGCGGAAGAGCAGCTCGACGCGGCGGGACGGCGCCTGGCGCAACTCGTGTTCTGGACGCCGGCCCTGCAACTGCTGTTCGGCAATCTCAGGCTTCCCGGTCCGGGCTTCGTCGCGCCGGTCTTTGCCGTCTATCTGCTCCGGCGGCTGTTCCAGATCGCGCCCCGCCCCGCCCTCGCCCCCGCCGAATAGCCCCTTGCTGCATTACTAGCCCCTCATGGTAAGGAGCGCGCTCTTGCGCGCGTCTCGAACCATGAGGCCCCGATGTTCGCTTCCGGGCCTCGTCCTTCGAGACGCTTGCTAAAGCAAGTTCCTCAGGATGAGGGGATAGAACCGTCTCAGGGTGCCTTACTCCAGCTTCTCGACCGAACGCAGTGTCGGAAACAGCTTCATCCATAACAGTGCGACGGCGATCGTGCCGAGGCCGCCCAGGACCGCGGCCGGCACGGCGCCGAACAGCGCCGCTGTGATGCCGCTCTCGAACTGGCCGAGCTGGTTGGAAGCATTGATGAAGAGGAAGTTCACCGCGCCGACGCGGCCGCGCATCTCGTTCGGCGTGGCGAGTTGTACCAGCGAGAAGCGGATCACCACGCTGACCGTGTCGGCTGCACCGAGGATCGCGAGCGACAGCACCGACAGCCACATCCAATGTGAGAGTGCGAACATCACCGTCGCCGCGCCGAACACGATGACGGCCTGGAACATGCGCAATCCGACGCGGCTGCTGATCGCATGGCGGGCGAGCACGGCCGTCATCGCCAGCGCGCCGACCGCGGGCGCCGCGCGCAAAATGCCGAGCCCGAGCGGACCAGTAACGAGGATGTCGCGCGCATAGATCGGCAGCAGCGCGGTGACGCCGCCGAGCAGCACCGCGAACAGGTCGAGCGAGATCGTGCCGAGGATGGCCGGATTGTTGCGGATGAAGCGGATACCGGCAAACAGATCGTCGGATGTCGGCTCGTCGTTGTCAGGCGCCTGCTGCGCCACCGGGATCGCGTTCATGACGAGCGCCGCCAGCAGGCAGAACACGGTGATGATCGCGTAAGGCAGGCTCGGCGCAAAGGCATAGGCGAGGCCGCCGAGCGCCGGACCCGAGATGGTGGCGACCTGCGCCGCGCCGCTGGAAATCGCGGTCGCGCGCTGCAGCGAGCCTTGCGGCGCGATCTCGGGCAGCAGCGCTGACAGTGCCGGGCTTTCGAATGCGCCTGATATCCCGAGCACGAAAGTTGCGACAAAGATCTGCAGCTCGGTCAAGGTCCCGGCGAACGTGCTTGCGGCCAGAAACAGCGCGGTCAGCGCCTCGGCCAACTGGCAGAGCGCCACCACGCGCTTGCGCGCGAACCGGTCCGCGGCATGGCCGGCGACGAACAGGAGAAGCGCGGTCGGCAAAAACTGCACCAGCCCGACCATGCCGAGATCGAAGGCACTGCCGGTGAGATCGTAGACCTGCCAGCCGATCGCGACGGCTGCGATCTGGCTGGAGAAGCGCGACAGGCTTCGCGACAGCAGGAAGAACAGAAATGAGCTTTGCCGGATGAGAGCGGGCGCGCCGGCCGGTACCGTGGAGGACATGATGATGCTGGCGTGGCCGAGCGACGCCGGCTTGTCAATGCCATGTTGTCCACATGGCCTTGCGCTCTGCCGCGCGCCCCTGTCATAGTTGGGTCATTTCGGGGGGACGATGTTACAGCTGCAGTCTCTGTTCGGCATCTTTGCCTTGCTGGCGCTCGCCTGGCTGTTCGGCGAGAACCGCCGCGCGGTCTCGCTCCGCCAGGCCGCGATCGGCCTTGTCGTCACCTTCCTGACCGCCGTCGTCCTGATCAAGCTGCCGATCGTCGCGAATGCGTTCGGCGCCATCAACGATGCGGTCGGCGCGATCGCCGCCGCCACCCGTGCCGGCACCTCCTTCGTGTTCGGCTATGTCGGCGGCGGCGCGCTGCCGTTCGACCTGAAGGCGCCCGGCGCCGATTTCGTGCTGGCGTTTCAGGCGCTGCCGATCGTGCTGGTCATGAGCGTGCTGACCACGCTGCTGTTCTACTGGAAAATCCTGCCGCCGATCGTGCGCGGCATGGCCTGGGCGCTGGAGCGGACGCTCGGGGTCGGCGGCGCGGTCGGCCTGTCGACCGCCGCCAACATCTTTCTCGGCATGGTGGAAGCGCCGCTGTTCGTCCGGCCCTATCTCGCGCTGATGACCCGCAGCGAGCTTTTTCTGGTCATGACCGGCGGCATGGCCGGGATCGCCGGCACCGTGCTGGTGCTCTATGCGACGCTGCTTGCGCCCTTGATTCCGGATGCCGCCGCGCATTTCGTGATCGCCTCCGTGCTCGGCGCGCCGGGCGCGATCCTGATCAGCCTGATCATGGTGCCCGAGACCTCGAACCGGCTCACCAGCGGCGGTTTTGGCGAGGATCCCAAAATGCAGGCCTCCTCCACCATGGACGCAATCGTGCTGGGCACTGCCGCCGGCCTCGAACTTCTGCTCAACATCGTGGCGATGCTGATCGTGCTGGTCGCGCTGGTCTATCTGGCCAACGCCATCCTCGGCCTGCTGCCGCAGGTCGGCGGCGCCAGCCTGTCGCTGCAGCGGATCCTCGGGCTGGTGATGGCGCCGGTGTGCTGGCTGATGGGCCTGCCCTGGTCGCAAGCGGTCACCGCGGGCAGCCTGATGGGCACCAAAACCGTGCTGAACGAACTGATCGCCTATGTCGACTTCTCGAAACTCGACACGTCAGCGCTCGATCCGCGCTCGCGGCTGATCATGCTCTATGCGATGTGCGGCTTTGCCAATTTCGGCAGTCTCGGCATCATGATCGCCGGGCTCGGCACCATGGCGCCGGCCCGGCGCGAGGAGATCAATGCGCTCGGACTGAAGTCGATCGTCTCGGGTACGCTGACGACCTGCCTGATGGGCGCGATCGTGGGCGTGCTGACGTGAACTTTCAATCTCATCATGGCCGGGCTTGACCCGGCTACGCCAGAGGCTTGGCCGGGTTCTCTCTTGAGTCCGGCGAAGCTGAAGCGAAGCCGGGCACAAGGCCGGGCATGACGAAAACTATCTGCTCAAGCCTATGATCGGCACCAGCCGCCGCATCACATATTCAGAGCCCGCTGCGGTCAGATGCGCGTGGTCCCAGGACAGCGGAACGCCATCGTCGATGGTGAGCGGACATTGCCGTTGCGGGCAGATCGCATCGAGCACCGACACGTAGGTGAAGCGGTCGCTCGCCGGCAGCGCCTGCCGCATCATCGCATCGAGCGCAAAGATGTCCGGCAGCACGACATCGTCCGCCTTCGGCACCACGCCGCCCAGATGCGCGCGCAGCAGCATCGACGGCAGGCGCGAGACGAACTGCACGGAAGGCCCAAGCAGCACGACGCGCGTGCCCGCGGCGGTGAGCGAGCCGATGACGATCCGCAAATCGTCGATCATGCCGGCAAAGCGCGGCGGCCGGGCATATTCGAGCCAGTCCGCCGAGAGGACGGCGAGATCTGGCCTGCGATCCCCGAGGAACGCCTGCATGTGCGCGTCGAAATCGTGGCACGCCGTCGTGCCCTGGGCAGCGGCGTTGAACGTCGGCATGCAGGTCGGCTGCGCCGCCTGCAGGATGTTCACGGCCCGCGGATCGATATTGGCGGCGAGGCCGTGATAGTAGTGCGCGGCAAAACTGTCGCCCCACAGCAGCACATTGGTCTTGCCGGTGGCCAGGCGGAGACAGCTCTCGTCCGGGATGCTGCTGTCGGTCCCAAAGCAGCTGCCGGCGCGATAGAGCGCGCGGTAGTCATAGGCATCATAGGCTTCGAGCCGGGCCACGACAGGATCGCTCACCGATGACGCCTGGCTCACCACGAGGCCGGCGGCACTGCCGAGCAGCAGGACCAGCGAGGCTGCGGCAGCAAGCCCAAACGCGGCGCGGCGCGTCGGCGCCAGCCGCCGCGCGCGAAACGGTTTTTCGATGACATGCCAGGACAGCGCCGAGATCGCGACAACGAGCGCAAACAGCGCGATCCTGTCGGTCACATCGAGCACCAGGCTCGGCTTCGCAAATCGCGCGAAGGCGAACAGCGGCCAGTGCCACAGATACAGCGAATACGAGATCTGCCCAAGAAACCTGACGACATGGCGATACGAATACCACGGCGGCTGCGCCGTCGGCACGCCGATGCCGCTCCAGATGTAGAGCGCGGCGCCGATGCAGGGCAGCAGCGCGTTGATGCCAGGAAAGCCCGACCCGGGCCGCAGCGACAGGATCGGGATCGCCATGAGGACGAGTGCTGTCCCCCGTGCCGCCAATTGCGCCCGTGCATCCCGCAAGACGGGGACGCCCGGCAGCGCGACCAGGCCGCCGACCAAAAATTCCCAGGCGCGCGGCGGGCTCATGAAAAAGGCGTTCGCGGACTGGTCCGAGCGCATCAGCATGATGCTGAGGGCGAACGAGGCGAGCGTCAGCGCGGTCAGCAGCAGCGGCAGCACGATCCGGCTTTTCGGCGCGGCGCGCAGCACGATCCAGACCAGAACCGGCAGCGCCAGATAGAATTGTTCCTCGACCGCGAGCGACCAGGTGTGCAGCAGCGGCTTCTCTTCTGCCGCATGGTCGAAATAGCCGGACTGCAGCCAGAAGAAGATGTTCGAGGTGAAGGTGACGACGGCGGCGACCGAGCGGAAGAACTCGGCGCGCTCGGAGGCCAGCAGATAATAAGACGACGGGATCGCTGACAGCGCCACCATCGCGTAGAGCGCCGGCAACAGGCGCCGCACCCGCCGCTCGTAGAAGCGCGCGAAGGAGAAGGTGCCCTGCTTCACCTCGGCCTGGATGATGCCGGTGATCAGATAGCCCGAGATCACGAAGAAGATGTCGACGCCGACGAAGCCGCCATGGATGCCCGGCGTCTCGAAATGGAAGGCGACCACCGAAAGCACCGCGAACGCGCGCAGCCAGTCGATGTCCTCGCGATAGCCAAGCGTCATGCGGCTTCGCTCCCGGTTTTGGGGGAGCAATCACATGGCGCTGGACATACGGACGCGTTCGGGGCCTCATGGTTCGAGACGCCGCGCAAAGGGCGCGGCTCCTCACCATGAGGGTCATACAGCTGCGCCCAGAACGAGAACCTCATCCCGAGGAGCATCGCCTGAGCGATGCGTCTCGAGGGATCGCCCGAGACGTCACTGCTGGTTCTGAAGGCATCAGGCCGTCAATTCAACGGTCTTGAAATCCGCCGGCAGGATCACCTCCAAAAGTTCGACGTCGTCGGAGTAATCCAGGATCATGTGGCGGATGCGCGGCGGCTGGGTCCAGGAGGAGCCCTGCTGCATCATCGTCTCGCCAACGCCTTCCATGAAAGTCTTCACCCAGCCCTTGAGCACATAGACCATCTGGAATTCGACGTCGTGATAATGCAGCTTTGAGACGTCGTCCGGATTGCATGGCCCGAGCAGGCGGATCACATGCGCCCGCGCCAGCCCGCCGCTCGCTTCCGCGATGCCGAGGTCGCGATAATGCGCATAGGCGCGCAGGCCGTCGGCCCTGAAATCCTCGTCGCGATGATGGCTGATCGCGACGCCCTGCTTTGGCCGCGCGCGCCTGGGCGAAGCCGCCGTGCGCGCACTCTTGATCTTCTTGCGCGCGCTCGATTTGGCGGCCGTTTTGCGGGATGGTGATTTCTTTTGCGCGGCGCCTTTGGCCGCAGCACGCGCCGTGGATTTCTTTTTCGCCATGGGAGCCTCCCTTCCGGTTCCGGAAAGAAGGCTAGCACAACGGAAGATTCGTAGGGTGGGTTAGCCGCAGGCGTAACCCACCTCTTTCTCGTCCCGGGATTGGTGGGTTACGCTTCGATAACAACCCGAGCTCAATGCAAACGGAACACGCCGTCGACGGCGCGCAGTTCGGCCGGCTTGATCAGCTTGGAATGCGCGACGGTGACCGAGAACAGCGGGCCTTCCAGCTTTTCCTCCCAGAAGCGCAAAAAGTCCTGGAGCGCGGGAAATTTCGGGAACAGGTCGTAGTTCTGCCAGACATAGGTCTGCAGCAGCGCGGGATGATCCGGCATGCGGTAGAGAATCTGCGCCGTCGTCAGCCCGTAACCCAACACCTGCTTCCGAAAGTCCTCGGAAACAACCCCAACCCGCGACACCATGCCAAACCTCCATTTGAAGGAGCGCATTCGTCAAAGGCGGCGTCCTGCCGGAGCCACCCCGGCCACAAGATGCGCTCACATGAGAGAAATGTGACGCAATTAACCAATCCATCACAAGCCTAAAAGTTTAACGGGGTGTTGAAAAATCCAGCATTAGCAGCAGCTTAGCTCACGTGCTAATACGGTGTTTCGTGCTCTGTTCACGCGCTCGCGGCGCGAGTTAATGATGATGAATGAAATTGGCAGACGCTTCGTTTGATTGCTAATTTTTGTGCTAGAAGCTCTTGCCCGTCGCGGCAGTCTCCCCTAAATCCACTTTGCTTGAGCTGGCACTCGCCGGCCGGGACTGCCAATCACCCCACTCACTCCAAAACTCGACAAGACTTTCAAGAACTTAGGAGGACTGCATGAAATTCCGTCCGCTTCACGATCGCGTCGTGGTCAAGCGCATCGACGCAGAAGAGAAGACCGCCGGCGGCATCATCATTCCCGATACGGCCAAGGAAAAGCCCTCCCAGGGCGAAGTCATCGCCGTCGGCCCGGGCGGCCGCGACGAGAGCGGCAAGCTGCTCCCGATCGACATCCAGGTCGGCGACCGCGTGCTGTTCGGCAAATGGTCCGGGACCGAGGTCAAGATCGACGGCCAGGAGCTGTTGATCATGAAGGAGAGCGACATCATGGGCGTTCTCACCGACGTCGGCGCCAAGAAGAAGGCCGCCTAACTCCAAAGCTCGCATCCGCTCACCCCTCTGGGAGCACCTGCCGGGCGCCCCCGCAAGCGGTGAGACGAATTTTCAACTCAGGGAAAACCAACAATGGCATCCAAAGAAGTCAAGTTCGGCGTTGACGCCCGCGACCGCATGCTGCGCGGCGTGGACATCCTCAACAACGCCGTCAAGGTGACGCTCGGTCCGAAGGGCCGCAACGTCGTTCTCGACAAGTCGTTCGGCGCGCCGCGCATTACCAAGGACGGCGTCACCGTCGCCAAGGAGATCGAGCTCGAGGACAAGTTCGAGAACATGGGCGCCCAGATGGTGCGCGAAGTCGCCTCCAAGTCGGCCGACGCCGCCGGTGACGGCACCACCACCGCGACCGTGCTCGCCGCCGCGATCGTCCGCGAAGGCGCCAAGGCGGTTGCCGCCGGCATGAACCCGATGGACCTGAAGCGCGGCATCGACCTCGCGGTCGAAGCTGTCGTCGCGGACCTCGAGAAGAACTCCAAGAAGGTCACCTCGAACGAGGAGATCGCCCAGGTCGGCACCATCTCGGCCAATGGCGATGCGGAGATCGGCAAATTCCTCGCCGACGCGATGAAGAAGGTCGGCAACGAGGGCGTCATTACGGTCGAGGAAGCAAAATCCCTGGAGACCGAGCTCGACGTGGTCGAGGGCATGCAGTTCGACCGCGGCTACATCTCGCCCTACTTCGTCACCAACGCCGACAAGATGCGCGTTGAGATGGAAGACCCCTACATCCTGATCAACGAGAAGAAGCTCTCTTCGCTGAACGAGCTGCTGCCGCTGCTCGAGGCCGTGGTGCAGACCGGCAAGCCGCTGCTCATCGTGGCGGAAGACGTCGAAGGCGAAGCGCTCGCCACCCTCGTCGTCAACCGCCTGCGTGGTGGTCTGAAGGTCGCCGCCGTCAAGGCGCCGGGCTTTGGCGATCGCCGCAAGGCCATGCTGCAGGACATCGCGATCCTGACCGGCGGCCAGGCGATCTCGGAAGACCTCGGCATCAAGCTCGAGAACGTGACGCTCAACATGCTCGGTCGCGCCAAGAAGGTGATGATCGACAAGGAGAACACCACGATCGTCAACGGCTCGGGCAAGAAGGCCGACATCGAGGCGCGCGTTGCCCAGATCAAGGCGCAGATCGAGGAGACCACCTCGGACTACGACCGTGAGAAGCTGCAGGAGCGTCTGGCCAAGCTCGCGGGCGGCGTCGCGGTGATCCGCGTCGGCGGCGCGACCGAGGTCGAGGTGAAGGAGCGCAAGGATCGCGTTGATGACGCGATGCATGCGACCCGCGC
>Ga0070710_10000195_pt1 | contig 28403 bp, 19 predicted proteins | sample LARL52metaG_FD_65454 | JGI IMG/M metagenome (GOLD analysis project Ga0070710, IMG submission 65454) | Corn, switchgrass and miscanthus rhizosphere microbial communities from Kellogg Biological Station, Michigan, USA - LAR L5-2 metaG | ecosystem: Host-associated > Plants > Roots > Rhizosphere ...
CCGGCCGCTCACGTTGCGCCGCCTGCTGACCGACCTCGTCGAGCTGCAGGACCCCGCCACAGCCGAGCAGATCGCCGTGCTGGCCGAGCACACCGCGTGCCCGCCGGAACGCGCGCCGCTCGCCGCGACCGAACCCGGTCACGACAGCGTGCTCGACCTGCTGGAGCGGTACCGCGCCTGCGAGCTGCCGTTCGAGCGGTACCTCGAACTGCTTCCGGTGATGCGCGCCCGGCACTACTCGATCTCGTCGTCGGCGCACGCGTCGCCGGGCGAGGTGGACCTGATGGTGTCGCTGCTGTCCGCTCCGCACCGCCGTGGTGACGGCACGTTCCACGGCATCGCGTCGCACTACCTGCAGACCGTCGAAGCCGGTGACGTGATCCAGGCCAGGGTTCTCCCCGCGGGCGAGGACTTCCGGCTGCCGCTCGACCCGTCGGTGCCGGTGATCCTGGTCAGCGCGGGCACCGGTGTCGCGCCGTTCCGCGGCGTCGTGCTCGACCGGGTGCACACCGGTGAGCGCGGGCCGTTGCTGTCCTACTTCGGTTGTGACCACCCGGAGGTCGACTACCTGCACCGCGCCGAGATGGAGGCGGCACAGCGGGCGGGCGCGGTGAGCATGCGCCCGGCGTTCTCGCGGGCACCGGAGAACGGCGTGATGTTCGTCCAGGACCGCATCGCCGCCGAGGGCGACGAGGTCTGGGAGCTGCTGGAGCGCGGTGGCCGGGTCTACGTCTGCGGTGACGGCCGCAGGATGGCACCCGCGGTGCGCGAGGCCTTCCAGGAGCTCTACCGCAAGCACGCGGGTGGCGACGAACGCCAGGCCGCGCTGTGGTTCGCCGGGCTGCAGGAGTCCGGGCGGTACGTCGAAGACGTCTGGGCGGGCTGACCCGTGACGAGGCAGAACGGCGCGGCGCTGTCCTTCGGTGTCGCGGTGGCCCTGATCGCCGGGGTCGCCATGGGCAGTGCCGGTACGAACGTGATGCCGGTCTTCATCGACGACTTCGCCGCCCGCGCCGGGTTGTCCGGCGCGGGGGCGGGCCTGGTCGGGGCGGCCCAGCTGACCGCGACCGCCGTGGTGACGTTGCTGCTCGCGGCCCGCGCGGCCAGGCCGGGCAGGGTCGGGATGACGCGCTTCGGCCTGGCGGTGACGGCGTTCGGGGCGCTGTGGGTGGGCGTGGCCGACGACCCGGTGACGTTGCTGCTGACGAACCTGCTGCTGGGCATCGGTCTCGGCGTCGTCTACGCGGCGGCCACGGCGGCACTGGCGGCAGCCGAGGACTCCGACAGGGCGTCCGCGGTGGCCGTGGCCGGCACGGTCGTGATCGCCGCGTTGATGATCGTGGCGGTGCCGTTCACGGGGTCCTTCCTGCTGGCGGTGTGCTGCGTGCCCGCCTGGTTCCTGGTGGCGAGGCTGCCGGAGAGCCCGGTCGCGGCGGCGGCAGCGGCGAGGACGGACAGGCCGTCCGCCGTGCTGCTGCTCGGCACGGCCGCACTGTGGGCGATCACCCAGGGCACCTGGGCCTACGCGTCCGTCCTCGGCCGCGAACGCACCGGCATGGACACCGCGGTCGTGTCGGTCGTCCTGGCGATGTCCAGCGTGGTGGCGCTGGTCGGTGCGGTGGCGGGCCCACCGGCCGCGCACCGGTTCGGCCGGTTGCGGTCGATGGCGGTGTTCGTGGTCGTGGAGGCCGCCGCGATGGCGGTGGTCGTGATCGGCGACGAGCCCGTGCTGTTCACGGTGGCCGCGGTGGTGTGGCAGGCGTGCCAGCTGGCCGTCCTGGTGCAGATGGTGGCCGCGGCGGCGGCGCTCGACCCGTCCGGACGGCTGGTGGCCGCGCTCAGCGGTGCGTCTGCCCTCGGCACCGGCGCCGGACCGTTGGCCGTGGGTCTGTTGCTGGACCACGCCGGCGCGGAGGTGCTGGGCGCGGTGTTCGCGGCCGGCCTGGTGCTCGCCTCGGTACCGCTGCTGCGGATGACCGCGGCGGCCCCGCTCGTGGCCGCTGAGGCCAGTTCCCGGTGACCGCCGGGCCAATACGTTGAAACCGCACGAGAAAGGCGGGCTCGTGGACAATTGCGACACGTGCGTGATCGGGGCAGGACCGGCGGGACTCGCCGTGGCGCGGGCGCTGGCGGAACGCGACCTCCCGTACACGCACCTCGAACGGCACACCGACGTCGGTGGCATCTGGGACGTCGACAACCCCGGCAGCCCGATGTACTCCTCCGCCCACTTCATCTCCAGCCGGACCAAGTCCGGGTTCGGCGGCCTGCCGATGCCGGAGTCCTTCCCGGACTACCCGTCGCACCGCCAGGTGCTGAGCTACCTGAGGTCCTTCGCCGACGAGTACGGCCTGACCGGCCGGATCGAGTTCGGCGTGGAGGTAAGTGACGTCGAGAAGAACGCCGACGGCACATGGACGGTCACCAGGACCGACGGCCGCGCCACCGTGCACGCGCAGGTCGTGGTCTGCACGGGCGCGCAGTGGCATCCGAACCTCCCCGAGCTGCCGGGCACGTTCACCGGCGAGGTCCGGCACACGATCGGTTACCGCGACCCCGATGAGCTGCGTGGCAAGCGGGTGCTCGTGGTGGGCGCCGGCAACTCCGGCTGCGACATCGCCTGCGACGCCGCGCGGACGGCGGACCACGCGGTGATCAGCATGCGCCGCGGCTACTGGTTCATCCCCAAGCACCTGTTCGGCCGCCCGGTGGACACGTTGTCCAGCGCCGGACCGAAGTGGCTGGAGCAGAAGCTGTTCGGCGCCCTGCTGAGGTTCCTCGACGGCGACCCGGCGCGGCTCGGCCTGCCGAAACCCGACCACCGGCTGTTCGAGACGCATCCCGTCGTCAACTCGATGCTGCTGCACCACCTGCGGCACGGCGACATCACCGCCAGGCCCGGCATCCTGCGCGCCGACGGCCGGACCGTGCACTTCACCGACGGGACCTCGGACGACTTCGACCTCGTCCTGTTCGCGACCGGCTACCGGCACCGGGTTCCGGTGGCGCAGCGGTACTTCGGCGACGAGCAGCATCCCGACCTGTACCTGTCGGTGTTCTCCCGCGCGCACGCCGGGCTGTGCGGCGTCGGGTTCACCGAGACGAACTCGGGCGCGTACCGGCTGTTCGACCTGCAGGCCCAGCTGATCGCCTCGTTCGTCCACGACGGACGGAGCGGCCGGGCGAGTGCCGACCGGTTCGCCCGGCTGATCCGCGACGACCGGCCCGACCTCAGCGCGGGGCTGAAGTTCGTGGCGTCGCCGCGGCACACCGGGTACGTGGACAGCGGTGCGTACCTGAGGTACGTGACCCGGCTCGCGGGCGAGCTGGGGTGGCGGACCGAGGGCAGGGCGGCGGGAACAGTGGCGGAGGTGGTGTCGTGACGACCCTGGAAGTGCGCAACCCGGCCACCGACGAGCTCGTCGCCGTGGTGTCGGCGGCGGGCGAAGCCGAAGTGGCCGAGGCGGTGCGGCGGGCGGCAGAAGCGCACGAGGGCTGGTCACGAAGACCGCCGCGAGAACGTGCGGCGGTCCTGCTCGCCCTCGCGGCCCTGATGGAGCGCGACGCCGAGATCCTGGCCCGGCTGGACAGCGAGGACGCGGGCAAGCCGATCACCGAGTGCCGCACCGGTGACGTGCCCGGCGCGATCGAGTCGGTGCGCTGGTTCGCCGAGGCCGCGGACAAGGTCTTCGGCCGCGTCGCCCCCACCGGTCCCGGTCAGCTCGGCGTGATCAGCCGCGAGCCGGTCGGGGTGGTCGCCGCGATCCTGCCGTGGAACTACCCGCTCGCCATGGCCGCGTGGAAGATCGGTCCCGCGCTCGCCGCCGGGAACTGCCTGCTGCTCAAGCCCGCGGAGGCGACCCCGCGCTCGGCGCTGCACCTGGCGAAACTGGCGCGGGAGGCGGGTTTGCCGGAGGGCGTGCTGACCGTGCTGCCCGGATTCGGCGAGGTCGCCGGGGCGGCACTCGCGCGGGACGCCGTGGTGGGAGCGTTGTCGTTCACCGGTTCCACGGAGACCGGGCGGCTGGTTCTCGCCACCGCCGCGCTCACGAACTTCAAGCGCGTCTCGCTGGAGATGGGCGGCAAGAGCCCGCAGGTGCTGATGCCCGACGCCGTCGAGTTCGACGACCTCGTCGACACCATGGTCGAGGCCGCGTTCCTCACGTCCGGCCAGAACTGCACGGCCGGCTCGCGCATCCTGGTGCACCGGGAGATCGCGGACGACGTGGTGGCGCGGTTCACCGCCGCGATGCGCGCCCTGGTGATCGGTGATCCGTCCAATCCGGACACCCGGATCGGGCCGCTGATCAGCCACAGCGCCGTGAAACGCGTTGCACGGGCGGTGGAGAACGCGCAGGCGGCGGGTGCGCGGGTGCACGCGGCCGAGCTGCCGGAAGGGCTGCACCCGCGCGGTTGCTACCACCCGCCGACCGTGGTAACCGACGTCGCGCCGGGAGACCCCTTGCTCACCACCGAGTTGTTCGGGCCGGTGGTCAGCGTGCAGACGTTCACCACCGAGGAGGAAGCGGTCGAGCTCGCCAACGCGACCAGGTACGGTCTCGCCGCCTCGGTGTGGACGCGGGACATCGACGTCGCGTGGCGGCTCGCGCGCGGCATCCAGGCCGGTGTCGTCTCGGTCAACACCTACAGCGAGGGCGATCTCACCACGCCGTTCGGCGGGTGGAAGCAGTCGGGGTTCGGCGGGGCCGAGAAGTCCACGACCGCGTTCGACCAGTGGACCAGGGAGAAGACCGTCTGGCTTCGAACCCGGTGATCAGGTCTGGTCCAGGACCGTGCCGCGCAGCTGCAAAGGAGTCATGTCGTGCCAACGGCGAATCGCCCGCCGCAGCGCGCGGACGTCGGAGAAGCCGACTCTGCGGGCGATGTCGGCCAGCGTGATCTCCGGCTGGCGCAGCAGCTGCTCGACCCGCTCACGCCGAACGCCGTCGACGAGAGCCTCGTAGGTCGTGCCGCACTCGGACAGGCGGCGGCGCAACGTGCGTTCGCCCGCCGCGTGCCTGCGGGCCTGCTCGGCGAACGTCGGCACGTCCGGCAGGCTCTGCGCGATCGAGATCTCCAGCACCTCCAACAGGTCCTGGCGGGTCCGGCGGGACGCGATCTGGCCGTCCAGCAGGGTCTGCAGCGACGCGTAGGTGACCGGGTCGTGGCCGGGCATCTCGGTGCGCACCCATGCATCGGGGAACACCAAACCGTTGCGCGGCGCGGAGAAGCGGACCGGAGACCCGAACATCTCGGTGAACGGCGCGGTGTCGCGCGGCTCGGGGGAGGTGAACTCGACCTGGCGCGGGCGGAAGTCGGCGCCGAGCGCGAGCCTGCTGACCGTCACGACGCTGGCGAACGCCTCCTGCGCGAGGAAGGCGCCGACGCCGTCGTCCACCGCCGGATCGGGCAGGTCCGCCCACAGCGTGAACCCCGCGTCGGCCTCGCCCGCCGACCACACCACCATGGCACCTGACAGGTTCTGGAACCGCACGCCCGTCTCGACCGCGGTGCGCAGCGTGCCCGCGGCCATCAGCGCGAACCCCATCAGGCCCCACGCGGTCGGGTGCTGCCGCGCGCCCACGCGCAGGCCCAGGTGGTCGCTCCCGGTGAGCGCCAGGGCACGGCGGATGACCTCGCTGCCCTGCCGGTAGGAGACCCGGAGATCAGGCGACTGGAGCAGCTGCTCGTGCAACCCGACGTGCGCGAGCGCGGGCCGCAGGTCGGCACCGAGCTCGTCGGTCACCGCCGTGAGGTACCGCAGGATGATGGGCGCGATCGTCGCGGAGGTGCTGCGGTTGGTCGCGCGAGCGGAGGCCTGCTGCGGGCCGGCGGACATCGCACAGATCCTTTCTGGTCGCTGCGCTCCGGGTGAGGACGAAGGTGCCGATCATCTCCCGTCACCCGTTCGAGCGAACAGTGAGGACGTCCGTTGTTCGGTGAGTCACGGATCTTCGTCCGAAGCTTTCGGAATCTGTTCCGCGCCTCGTTGTCGAACGTCGTCGAACAGGCCGTCCGCAGGTCGAGTTCAGTCCATATAGGACAAGAGTTCGTCACTTCGTGTACACGGTGTTGTCATGTCCACGATATACGAAATTTTCTCACGTTATCTTAGCCTCGCGTCATGACCGATCGGCGCACGTTCCTGATCGGCTCCGGCCTCGTCGCCGGAGCCGCGTTGAGCAGCACTCCCTCGCACGCGTCGAGCGGCGGCTACCAGTGGCTCGCCGGTGACCACCACATCCACACCCAGTACAGCAACGACGCGATGTACCCGGTCGCCACACAGGTCGAGCGCGCCGCCCGGCACGGCCTGAGCTGGCTGGCGATCACCGACCACGGCAACGCCCCGTTCGCGAAGTACAGCGTCGCCCCGCTGGTCGCCGACATCGCGGCGGCCCGGCGGCAGCACCCCGACGTGCTGGTCTTCACCGGTCTGGAGTGGAACATCCCGGCCGGCGAGCACACCACGCTGATGCTGGCGCCCGGCCGCAACGAGGGCAGCCTGCTGCAGGAGTTCGTCACCAGGTTCGACGCGCGGGTCAACGGCACGCGCGACGGCACCCCGGCCAACGAGGCGATCGCCGTGCAGGCGTTGAAGTTCCTGCAGCACGCCGTGGCCACCGGCCGCATCGCCGACGCGCTCGTGCTGCCCAACCACCCCTCCCGGCTGGGCATCAACTCACCGCAGGAGACCCGTGCCTGGCGCGACACCGCGCCCGGCATCGTGATCGGCATGGAGGGCGCGCCCGGCCACCAGGCCGCCGGGCTGCCCGCACCGGGCATGGCGCGCGGCCGCGGGCTGTACGACTCGGCGCCGGGCAAGTTCTCGTTCCCCGGCTACCCCGCCGAGAGCTATCGCACGTGGGGCGGCTTCGACTGGGCGGCGGCCACGGTCGGCGGCCTCTGGGACAGCCTGCTCGCCGAGGGCAAACCGTGGTGGATCACCACCACCTCGGACGGCCACCAGGGCTGCGGTGACTGGGTGAAGAACCCGGTCGACCGGCTGGACCAGCAGTCCTACGACGAGATCCCGTACGACAGCGAGGGCCACACGTTTGCCACGACCGGCCGCTTCCCGGACCCGGTGAACGCCGGTCGCCCGGTCGTCGAGTACAGCTCGTTCCCGCCCGGTGCCTACAACAAGACCTGGGTCGGCGTGACCCGGTGCGGGCACGGCGAGGTGATGCGGGCGATGCGGGCCGGCCGGATGTGGGTCTGCCTCGGCGACCTCGTGGCGGGACTGGACCTCCGGCTGCGCGGGCCGCACGGGCAGGGCGCGGCGATGGGCGGGACGCTGCGAGCACGTCGCGGTGACGTGGTGGAGGTCGTGGTCCGGGTCGACCTGGCCGACCGCCCCAACTTCGCCGGGTTCGTGCCGAAGCTCGCGCGGGTCGACCTGGTCGTCGGCGGCATCACCGGTCCGGCGTCGGACCGTTCGGCGTTCCACACGCCTGCCACCAAGGTCGTTCGCTCGTGGGACGTCGGGCAGCGCACCGGCACCGTCGAGCTGGTGCACCGGATCACCGTCGACGGACCGTTCTACGTGCGGGTGCGCGGCACCGACGGCAAGCGCGGCTCGGTCGGCTACCACGGTGCCGCGGTGGACCCGGCCGGGCCCGCGCTCGACGTGGTCGGCAAGGCCGACCCGTGGGAGGACCTCTGGTTCTACTCGAACCCGGTGTTCGCCGCGGTGAGCCGCTGAACGCGCCCGAGCGCGGCGCGCCGGTGCTCGATGAAGGGAACATTCATCCACCTGAGGTGGAGGAAGGTTCCCTTCATCGAGATCAACGCGCGGCTGCGGGTCAGCTGATCGTCCACTGCTGGTTGGACGCGCCGTGACAGGTCCACACGATCACCTTGGCGCCGTTGCCGGTGGCGGCGCCGTTGACGTCCATGCACAGGCCGGACTTCGTGTTCGTGACGGTGCTGTTGGCGTTGAACTGCCACTGTTGCGCGGTGCTGCCGTCGCACGACGCTATCGTGACCGCGGCGCCGGTGTTCGTGCCGGACGCCGTCGCGCACTTCATGTTCGTTCCGCTGTAGATGGTCAGCTGACCGGACGCGGTGCGCGCCCAGGCCTGGTTGGCGCCACCGTTGCAGTCCCAGATCTGCAACTGGGTGCCGGGTGCGGTGTTGCCGACGTCCAGGCAACGGCCGGATCCGGTGCCGCGGATCGCACCGGTGTTGCCGGTGCCACCCGTGCTGTAGCCGGCCGCGATGATGTTGGCCTGCACCGCGTTCTCGGTGTCGTCGGACGGATATCCGGCGACCATGGCGCCCTCGTAGAACGTGCCCGCGCTGAGGTTGGCGCCACCGTCCGGTTTGCAGCAGTCACCGCCGCTGCCGAGGATGATCGCCCCCTGCTTCTTCATTGGGCTGTAGCCGGACGGCAGCGAGCCGTCCCACAACGTCGTCATCGAGCCGGACTGAGCGTTGCCGCCCTTCATCGCGAACCGCGAGGTGCCGTTGTTCTTGAGCATCGCGGTCACGAACTTGTTCGGGAACGCCCTCTGGTTGGGGTTCCAGGACTTGCTGCCACCGGGAAACAGACCCCATTCCAGGTCCGCCTGCACCCACGGGCCGGTGCCGGAGCAGCCGCCGAACCAGCACTGGGTGCTGAAGTTGATCGCGTCCATCGCCCCGGCGGCGTCCGCTTTCCTGGTCGTCTCGCTGTTGCCGTAGTCGAAGCAGCAGCCGCCGTTGACGTGCGTGCCGCTGGTGACCATGTACATGCCCTCCGGCGCGCTGCCGGTGGGAACCCCGGTCAGGTGGCCGTCGCGCCAGTAGCTGTTGCTGGGGTTGATGTAGAGCGAGTACGCCTTGCCGCCGCCGACGGTCAGCGACTCGGAGGTGGCGTTCGCCGGGCGGCTCTGCGGTGAGCCCGGCACCTGGGCCGAACCCTGGTACCACAGGTCGTTGCCGCGACCGGACTGGTCGTAGATCACCGTGACGACGCACGACGTGCCGGCGCAGAACGCGTCCTGGACCGCCCCGTCCGCCGTGCCACCCGCGGCCAGCACGGGGATGTTCTTCGTCGTGTTGTCCGACGAACGCCGGACCTGGTAGAGGTTTCCGCTGTACGCGCCGTAAAGCGCGCGGGTCGTGCTGTGCGCCGCCACGCACGGCGTGCCGCCTGCGGCGTAGATGTCGCACGGTCCCGTGCCGGCCGCCAACGAGTTGGGCGCGGGTGCGACGGCGAACATCACCGCGAGGCATGCGCCGACCGTCGCGAGCCGGCGACGGGGGTGGGATGAAGACAGCATTGTCTTTCTCCTCGGGAAGGTTCGGGCTCTACCGGCCCCAGATCCGCCAGGTCTGGTTCAGTTCGGTGCCCTGGGTGACCGCTTTGCAGGTCCACTGGATGATCTGGGCGCGCGCGGCCGTGGAGATGCCGTTGACGTCGACGCACTTGCCGCTGTGCCGGGCGACGAGCTGGTAGTCGTGCGGGTCGTTGCCGCTGTAGGTGACCTTGCGCAACATGAACTGCTGGTTGGTCGCGTCGGCGGCGCAGGCCTGCTGCGTCACGGCGGCACCGTCGGCGGTCCCGCTGATGCCGAGGCACTTGCCCGACAGCTGGTTGCTGACGGTGTAGGTGTCCGCGACGCCCTGCACCGGAGCGAAGTTCCACAGCTGCTGGTCGCCGCCCTCGCAGTAGAACTGTTGCTGCTGCGTGCCGTCGGCCATGCTCAGGTCCGTGTTGTCCAGGCACTGCTGGGAGTGCTGGGCGGCGGCGACGGACTGGAAGCCGCCGGCACTGGGCGGCAGCAACGTGATGGTGAACGTCTCGTCGATGTTGTTGTGCGGCACGTTGACCGTGATCGCGTTGCCGGACAACGACACCACGCTGTTCTGGACGGTGACCGGCCCCTGCACGGCGCCGCCGTTGTTGTACGGGATGCGCTGCACGAGCACCCGCACCTGGTTGTTCTGCACGATGCCGGTCGTGGTGTCGAGCCGCTGCAGTCCGACCGCGAGGTTGCCGGTGGTGCTGCCGCCGCCGACGAGGATCTGTGCCGTGCCGTTCGCCTTGGTCGCGAACGAGTCGTACGACTGGCTCGGCGTCGTGGTCACCACCTGCCCGGTCTGCGACCCGTAGAACCGGTACGCCCACCACTCGCCCTTGGGCTGGTACTGCCCGGAGGAGTTGTGGACGAGCAGGTTGGCGAGATCGTTGTGCAGGTTGCCGCCACTGGCCCAGTTGGCCCGCAGCCCGTCGGCCCCGGCCCGCTCCAGCCGCGCGATGTACCAGGCGCCGTCACCGGGGTTCTGCTCGTTGCCCGCGCCGTACTCGTTGATCTGGTACGGCCGCGGGTGCGGAATACCGCGCGCGTTGAGCGTCGAGTTCGCCGTCGCCACGTTGGCCACCGGATCACTCGGCAACGCGTGCCAGCTGACGATGTCCGGCACGACGTTGTTGGCCCGCACGAAGTCCAGGTACTGCGTCCACCAGCCCCCGTTCGACGGCACGCCCGCCAGGCTCGGCCCGACGATCAGCTGCGTCGGGAAGGCCGCCCGGATGCGCTGGAACGCGCGCCGCCACAGCTCGAAGTACTGCGACTGCGGCCGGTTCCAGAACGTCGTGATGTTGGGCTCGTTCCACAGGTCCCACTGCACCGGCACCCCGGTCGCCCGAACGTCGTCGATCACGCGGGTGAGGAAGGCGTCGTAGTCGGACCAGTTGCCGTTGTCGCCGGGAAAGCGCGAGATCGGATACCCGTCCGCGCCCCAGAGATCGTGCACGAGCAGCACGAACTCGCCGCCCAGCTGCCTCGTCCGCAGCAGCTGCGCGCGCGTCGCGTTCCACCTCCGGTCGTACTTGCCCGAGACCCAGCCGCCGGGGCTGTCGAGCTGCGCGCCACCGGCCCGCATGTAGCGGAACTTGACGTCGCGGAAGAAGTGGTCGGCAGGGGCCGCCGCGTTCTCCGTCATGCCGTAGATCCAGCCGGAGGCGCGGTAGGTGGGGGTGCCGTTCGTGACGGAGAAGTCGACGCCGATCGACTCGTTGGCGGCTTGCGCGGGCATGGCGAGGGCCAGCAGGGATGCGGTGATGGCGAGGAGCGTCTTACTGGTGCGTCGGTGAACCATGAGGACTCCGAAACTGGGTCAGGGGTGACGGAGACTCGAACCGGTTCGATCGCTGCCTGAAAGTACGCGCAGTTGCTCGTGGATGGCAAGGGGTCGGGTGTCGAACCGGTTCGGTGTTCGACACCCGACCAGCTGCCGCCCGTGTCACCGGTCCGGAACCCGAGGCCCGTTCGCCGACGTAGCCGGCGCGGCGCCACCGGCCGCGCGATCAGCCGCCCAGCCGTGCCCCGGTGCTCGACCGCAACGTGATCGGCGGCGCCAGCAACGCGTGCCGCGCCAGCGCCGGCCCGTCGGCGATCTGCTCCAGCAGCAGCTCGACCGCGAGCCGCGCCATCTCCCCGGCCGGCACGTCCGCCGCCGTCAGCGGCGGGTGGAAGTCCTCGGCGAGCCGGTCGGCGATCACGCCGGTGAGCGAGAAGTCGCGCGGCACGTCCAGGCCGGCTCGGTGCAACGCGCGCTGCACGCCGGGCAGGGCCGCCTCGTTGATCGTCACGGCCGCGGTCACCTCCGGCCAGCGGGAGCGGATCTGCTCGAAGCAGGCCAGGCCGGCGGCGGGATCGTCGGCGCAGCACACGTCGTGTGCGGCCACGCCCCGTGCGGCGGCGGCTTCCAGGAACGCCTCCGTGGCGCGAACCGCGGGGCCGTAGCCGGAGGCGACCAGCTCGGCCGAGCGGTTGATCAGCACGATGTCGCGGTGGCCGAGGTCGGCGAGGTGGCGGACGCAGCGGCCGATCAGGCTGCCGTAGTCGACGTCGACCCACCACGAGGCGGCGGGATCCTCGACGTGGCCGATCGTCACGAACGGCAGGCCCGTGCTGGTGAGGCGGTCGACGCGCGGGTCGTGCAGGAGGATCTCCATCAGGATCACGCCGTCGACGCGGCGGCCGGTGACGACTCGGTCGAAGGAGCGGTCGTGGTCGCCGCCGCTCGGGGACAGCAGCACGTCGTGGTCGTGGACCGCGGCCGACTCGACGACGCTGGCCACGAAGCTCAGCTGGACGTCGGTCAGGCGGCTGCTCGCGGGTGGGATCACCAGGCCGAACGTCCTGGTCCTGCCCTCGGCCAGGGCGCGGGCGCTCGCGTTCGGGCGGTAGCCGAGCTCGGCGATGACGTCGTTGATCCGGCGCACGGTCGCCGCGGACACCGGGCGTTTGCCGCTCAGCGCGTACGACACCGTGCTGCGGGACACGCCGGCCCGCTTGGCGATCTCTCCGATGTTCATGGCTGCGCCCCGTCCCGTCGAAGGAACCGATTCGACAATCGACAGGGTAGGACATCACCCCTTGCGCAGGCTTGGCCGACGCGGCTACGTTGGCGCGGCTGCTCGAAAATCGAACCGGTTCGATGATTGCCGGCAACGACGTCGGCAGGGAGGACCACGCATGCGGCGCGCAGCTCTCGCTCTCCTCGCGGCCGGGTTGGCCGCGTGCTCGTCGTCGACGCCCGCGGCGCGCGACACCTTCGCGGTCTGGGACCCGTACCCGCAGTTCGCCGCCGAGTCGGACTGGGCGAAGACGATCGACAAGTGCGGGGCCGAGGCCGGGGTGAAGATCCAGCGGCAGGCCTTCGACACCACCGACCTGACGAACAAGGTGCTGCTCGCGGCACAGCAGCGCACCGCGCCGCAGGTCCTGGTCGTCGACAACCCCGTGGTGTCGACGCTCGCCGAGGCCGGGGTGCTCCGGCCGATCTCCGAGGCGGGCCTCGACGTGTCCGCCGCGGCACCCAACCTCGTGTCCGCCGGGACGCTCAACGGCCAGACCTACGGCACGCCGATCGGGGCGAACACCCTGGCGCTCTACTACAACAAGACCGTGCTGACCGCGGCGGGCGTCGACCCCGCCTCGATCAAGGACTGGGCGTCGCTGGACGCCGCGCTCGCCAAGGTCAAGGCGGCGGGCAAGAAGGGCATCACGTTCTCCGCGATCGGCACCGAGGAGGGCACGTTCCAGTTCCTGCCGTGGTTCTGGGGTTCCGGCGCGGCACTGACGGACCTCGCCTCCACCCAGGCGTCCGGCGCGCTGGAGCTGTGGAAGTCCTGGTTGGACAAGGGGTACGCGCCGAACTCGGTGATCGGCAACACGCAGACCACCAGCTGGCAGGAGTTCGCCACCGGCGACTACGCGTTCGCCGAGAACGGCACCTGGCAGCTGCAGAACGCGAAGAAGACCGGCTTCGAGTACGGCGTGATCGCGATTCCCGGCCGCACCGGGGGCACCGCGCCCGCGCCGACGGGCGGTGAGTTCGTCACCGTGCCGGTGCAGGACGACAAGGCCACCGAGACCACCGCCGGGAAGATCGCCACCTGCCTCACCAGCCCGGACCGGGTGCTCGCGGCCGACACGGCGCTGACGTACGTCTCGGCGGTGCCGTCGGTGCAGCAGCACCAGATCGCCGCCATGCCCGAGCTGAAGGTCTGGGTGGACGCCGTGCAGAACGCCAAGGGGCGCACCGGGGACAACCTCGGCACCCGTTACCCGCGGATCTCGCAACCGCTGTGGGGCGCCGTGCAGGCCGCGCTCACCGGGGCGAAGGCACCGGCGGACGCGTTGAAGGAAGCCCAAGCCGCCGCGGCCGCCGCGAAGTAGCCGTGCGCCCACGTCTCGCCGCCTGGGCGTTCGCGGCTCCGCTCGTGGCCTACCTGCTGGTCTGCTACGCGTATCCCTTGTACACCAACGTGAACCTCAGCGTCCGCGGCTACACCGTGCGGACGTTCGTGCACGGCGGCGCACCGTTCGTCGGTTTCGAGAACTACGCCGCCGTGCTCGCCGACCCGACCTTCCAGAAGGCGGTCGTGAACACGGTGCTGTTCACGGCCGTGTCGCTGGTCTTCCAGTACACCATCGGCTTCGCGCTGGCCGTGTTCTTCGCACGCGACTTCCCTTTGTCCGCAACGTTGCGCGCGCTGTTCCTGGTGCCGTGGCTGCTGCCGTTGATCGTGTCGGCGTCCACCTGGGCGTGGCTGCTCAACAGCGAATCCGGCCTGATCAACGCCCTGCTGGGCACCAAGATCCACTGGCTGACCTCGCCGGAGTGGTCGTTGGTGTCGGTCACCATCGCCAACATCTGGATCGGTGTGCCGTTCAACCTCGTCGTGCTCTACAGCGGCCTGCGCACCATCCCTCCCGAGGTGTACGAGGCGTCCTCTTTGGACGGTGCGAGCGGCTGGCAGACGTTCCGGCACGTCACGTTCCCGATGCTGCGCCCGGTCTCGGCGATCACGCTGCTGCTCGGCCTGGTCTACACGCTCAAGGTGTTCGACCTCATCTGGATCATGACCAGGGGCGGCCCGAGCGGGTCGTCCACCACGCTCGCGACCTGGTCCTACGAGCTCGGGTTCGGCAGCATGCTGCCGAGGTTCGGGCCGAGCGCCGCGGTGGGCAACGTGCTGATCCTCGTCTCGCTGGTGGCGGGGCTGCTGTACATCCGGGCCCAGGAGCGCGCATGAGGGCCTGGCGGACGGTGACCGGTGTGCTGCTGACCGCGGTGATGCTGTTCCCGGTCTACTGGATGATCAACGTGTCGCTCACGCCCGCCCGCGACCTGCGCAGGTCACCGCCCGGCCTGTTCCCGTCCTCGCCGACGACCGAGGGCTACGAGCGGGTGCTGCGCGAGCAGCTGCCGTACTTCGGCACGAGTCTGCTGGTGTCGGTGGGCACTGTCGTGCTCACGCTGGTGCTGGCCGCGCCCGCCGCGTACTCGCTCGCGAAGCTGTGGCCCGCTGGACGGCGCGTGCTCGGGTTCGTGCTGCTGGTCGCGCAGATGATCCCCGGCATCATCATGGCGCTCGGCTTCTACGGCATCTACGTCAGCCTCGGCATCACGAACACGGTGTGGGGCCTGGTCTTCGCGGACTCGACGGTCGCCGTGCCGTTCGCGGTGCTGATCCTCACGTCGTTCATCGCGGGGGTGCCCGACGAGCTGCTGCAGGCCGCTCGGATCGACGGCGCGGGTCCGTGGCGCACGTTCGTGTCGATCGTGCTGCCCGCGAGCCGCAACGGCGTGGTCACCGCGGCGCTGTTCTCGTTCCTGTGGGCGTGGTCGGACTTCGTCTTCGCCGCGACGCTCGACTCCGGCGGCGCGCTGAAACCGCTCACCCTCGGCATCTACCGCTACATCGGCAACAACAACCAGGAGTGGAACTCGATCATGGCCACCGCGGTGGTCGCGTCGGTACCCGCATCCGTGCTGCTCGTGGTGGCCCAGCGCTACGTCGCCGCCGGGGTGACCTCCGGCGCCGTGAAGGACTGAGCCGTGAAGGACTGAGAGGAACGCCCGTGGCAACCGAGTTCTCCGTGCGCGAGATCCCCTTCAGCCGGTTCGGCGCCTGGTTCGGCCTTTCCCCGGTGGTCGGCCTCGCCTCCTACGCCGAGGACGTGCACCTCGTCTCGCACCGCAACGGCATGCACCCCGTCCTGTCGCTCGTGCCGGAGCTGGACGGTGACCGCACACCGGTCGAGGTGACCGCTACCCCGGCCGCGCTCACCTGGCAGACCGGCGACCGGCGCGTCACGGCCGTGTTCTCGTCACCCGACACGCTGCGGATCTCCGGCACCGGCCTGGGAATGCGGCTGCGGTCCGCCCAGCCGACGCTGACCCCGTTCACCGGCACCTACTTCTTCGCCGACCCGGCCGGGGGAGTCGTCCTCACCTCCTACGAGACCGGCCACCGCTACCGCCTGACCGTCCTTTCCGGACGATCGAGCCAGACCGGTGACCAGGAGCTCGGGACCGCGGAACGCGCGGTCGTCCTGAGCGAGGAGGAACCCTGGGAGCTGCTGGTGGAGGAGATCGGCACCACCCGGAGGTTCTCCCCGCCCGGCACGGGTTTCGACGACGACCTGACCGCCGCGACGGAGGAGTTCGCGAGCTTCGCCGACGCCGTGGCACCGTGGCGGGACGACCGCACCCCGGCCGCCGAGCTCGCCGCCTACGTCCTCTGGTCGGCCACCGTGCGGCCCGCCGGGTTCGTCGGCCGGCCCGCGGTGCTGATGTCCAAGCACTGGATGGACAAGGTGTGGAGCTGGGACCACTGCTTCACCGCGCTGGCACTGGCACCGGGCGCGCCCGAACTCGCCTGGGAGCAGTTCCAGGTGGTGTTCGACCACCAGGACGCAGAAGGCGCGCTGCCGGACTCGATCACCCACTCGGAGGTGCTCCGCAACTTCGTCAAGCCGCCGATCCACGGGTGGGCGCTCTCCCTGCTGCGCAAGCGCCTTCCGCGCCTGCCCGACCCCGGGCGGACGTACCGGCAGCTCAGCGCGTGGACCTCGTTCTGGCTGGACCACCGGACGGCACCGGGCAGCCGGCTGCCGCACTACGAGCACGGCAACGACAGCGGCTGGGACAACTCCACGGTGTTCCGCGAGGAACGCCTCGTGCGCTCACCCGATCTCGCCGCTTTCCTGGTGCTGCAGATGAAGGAGCTCGGCGTGCTCGCCGCCGAGACGGGGGACGCGTCCGCCCGCTGGGGTGAGCGGGCGGACGCGCTGCTGGCCGCGCTGGTCGAGGAGCTGTGGCAGGGCAACTGCTTCGTCAGCCAGGGCGTGACGAGCGGGGTGAAACGACGTGGCGCGAGCCTGCTCGACCTGATGCCCGTCGTGCTGGGCGAGCACCTGCCGCGCGAGATCTTCGACGACCTGTGCCACGGCGTCGCCGCGCACCTCACCTCGGTCGGGCTGGCCACCGAACTGCCGAGCTCGCCGTTCTACGAGCCGGACGGCTACTGGCGGGGGCCGGTGTGGGCCCCCGCCACCGTGCTGATCGAGGACGGTCTGCGCCGCGGCGGCGCGGTGGAGCTGGCGGGAGAGGTGAGCGCGCGGTTCCGGGCGACCTGCGAGAAGTCCGGTTTCGCCGAGAACTTCGACGCGCTCACCGGGGAGGGCCTGCGCGACCGCGCTTACACGTGGACCGCAGGCGCCTACCTCTACCTCGCGGGTGACGCCTGAGCGGTCACGGGACCAGACTCCACTGCTGGTTGCTGCCACCCGTGCAGCTCCACAGCTGCAGCTTCGTGCCGTTCGCCACGGCCGCACCACTGGCGTCGAGGCACAGCCCCGACTGCACCCCGGTGACGGTGCCGTTGGGGTTGAGGTTCCACTGCTGGTTGGTGCCGCCGTTGCAGTCCCAGATCACGGTCGCGGTGCCGTTGGTCGTTCCCGCACCGAAGGCGTCCAGGCACTTGTTGCCGTACACCGACAGCTGCTTGCTGGAGGCGTTGTAGGTCCAGCGCTGGTTGGTGTTGCCGTTGCAGTCCCACAGCTGGGCTTGCGTGCCGTTGGTGGTGGTCGAGTTGTTGATGTCGATGCACCGGTTGGACTGCTGACCGACCATCTTCACGTTCTGGGTGTTCTGCACACCGGCCGCCGCCATCACGGTCTGCGCGGCGCTCGGCCAGTTGCCGTTGCTGACGAATACGGTGCCCGTGACGGTGTTGCCCGACGTGCCGTTGGTGATGTCGGCACCGTTGTGGTCGGACCAGTTGTCGGTCAGCGTCAGGTCACCGGTGTGGTTGTTGCTGTTGGCGTTCGCGTGCGCCCAGTTCCAGCCGCCCTGGTAGACGTTGTTCGTCACCGAGACGTAGCGCGAGCCCTCGTCGAAGTACATGTCGAACCCGCGGTTCATGTTCTTGAAGTAGTTCTGCTTGAGAACCGTGCCGGGGCTCGCGGACAGCATGTAGAAGCCGCCGCCGTCGGACATGGTCGTCATCGTGTCGTGGATGTAGTTGCCGATGACGAGGTTGTTCTTCGCGGTCGTCGCCGTGGTGTAGAGCGGCTGGTAGTTGTAGGTGCCGCGGTTCTGGTACTCCTGGCTGCCGCCGGGGTCGTTGATGCCCCAGCCGTAGCCGAGGTTCAGGCCCGAGTAGGGCATGTTGTAGATCTCGTTGTGCGAGATGGTCGCGTTCGTGACGTAGGTGACCAGGACGGCGACGTGGCTGCGGTACTCGAGTGCGACGTCGTGCACCTTGTTGTTGCTGAGGGTCACGTTCTGAACCGTCATCCGGCTGTCGCTCGGGTGGTGCGCGTCGGCCCGCATGCCGCCGACCACGATGCCGCCGGCCGAGATCTGCTCGAACGTGCTGCCGGTGACCGTCACGTTGTTCACGCCGAGGCCGACACCCGTGGTGTGCCCGTTGGCGTCGTTGCCGATGCCGACACCGACCTGGCCGAGGTTCGAGAACTTGCTGCCGCTGAAGGTGATCGAGTTGGCCGCGGACACCTGGACCGCCGCGGGCATCTGGCTGAAACCGGGCCGGGTCGACTCGAACTGGCTGCAACCGGAGCCGCACGTGCTGAACGCGTTGGACGGCCTGGTGCTCCACACGCCCTTGATGTAGCCGCCGGTCTGCTGGTCCGCGTAACCCTCGTTCGTGCTCGGCTGCAGCCAGCTCGTGTACGAGAACTGCAGGCCGGAGAACGAGATGTTGTGCGCCGGCGCGTCATAGGTCCCGCCGACGTTCACCAGCGACTGCAGGCGTGGCAGCTCCACGTCGGCGCTCGCGATGTTCTGCCCGGCCAACGGCTTGTAGTAGAGCGTGCCGGTGGCCGTGTCGAGGTACCACTCGCCCTCGGCGTCGAGGAACTCCCTGGCGTTCGCTAGCCAGAAACCCGCATGGTTGAAGGGGTTCTGCACGGTGTCCCAGCCCCAGGTGTTGTTGTCCCACGCGGGCTGCTGCATCGTGATCGTGTTGCTGGAGATCGACTGCACCGGCGTGAACCGGTCGGTGAACGAGTTGGCCGACTCCAGCTCGACCCGGCTCTTGTTGCCCAGGTTGTTCAGGTACGACAGCGCGCTGCTGGTGAAGGTCATGCCGGTGGAGCCCAACGTGAAGTCGGACCGGTTGATCGCTGTGCGGGCACGGGTCGCGATCCTGCCGTCGACGTAGAGCTGCCGGGCGTCGAACCCGGTGCCGACGCTGGCCTTCCAGATGTTCTGACCGGCGTTGTCCTGCGTCCAGCCGGTCACCTTCTGCCCGCCGGAGATGATCGCGCCGGGTGCGCCCTGCCAGATCACGGTGTTGCCGTTGGTGCCGGAGTCGGCGGCGGTGAAGGTGAGCGGTGAGCTCAACGCGTACGTGCCGGCCGCGAGCTGCACGACGACGTCACCGGTCATGTTCGGCGCGATCGCGCGCACCGCGGTCTGGGCCTGGGTGATCGAACACGGCTGGGCGGACGAGCAGGCCGTGCCGGAACCGATCGGCGAGGCGTAGACGGTCGTCATCACCGCGGCTGTGGCCGGTGTCGACAGCACCGAGGCACTGCCGGCCGCGAGCAGCAGTGCTGCGGCAGATCGGGCGAGAACGTGCGACACGTTGCGCTCCTAACGGATGAACGTCATTGGTTTTCCGGGTGCGCCGACGTACCGGCCGGGGTTCGGCCGGGTGCGGTCGGGGGTTGGGACGCCTGTCGGAGGTGGGGCGGGCATTAGGCGTAGCGGTGTGCCGCAGAAACATAAGATGTATAACGTATGACGTCAATCGTTGACTTGCCGGTAACAACTGAGCGCGCTGAGCGCCCGGTCGTCGATGAAGGGAACCTTCCTCCACGTCAGGTGGAGGAAGGTTCCCTTCATCGAGGTAGAGCAGGTGGCTCAGATGGTGGCGGGTGCGGTTGTCCCTCGCGGCACGTAACGCGCGGTCGGGGACCAGCGCGCGGCGACGGGCACGCCGTCGATGCGTTCGAGCACGGACTCCGCCACGACCACGCCGAACTGGTGCACGTCGACGCTCATCGTGGTCAGCGCGGGGGAGGCGAGCCGGCACAGGGTGGAGTCGTCCCACGCCACGAGGCTCAGCCGGTCCGGCACCGCGACGCCGAGCTCGGCCGCCGCGGCGAGTCCGGCGACGGCCATGACGTCGTTGTCGTAGAGGATCGCGGTGGGCGGCTGGGGCGCGCGCAGCAGCGCGGCGGTCAGCTTCGCGCCCGCTTCCTCCGAGTAGTCGCCCTCGACGATCGCGGGTTCGACGCCCGCGGCGGCGCACCCGGACAGCAGCGCGGCCGTGCGGGCGCGGGTGTGCAGCAGCGTGCCGGGGCCGGTGACCCTGGCGATGCGCCGGTGGCCCAGGTCGAGCAGGTGGCCGAGGGCGGCGGCGACCGGACCGGCGTGGTCGGTGCGGACCTCCGGCAGGTCCGGCGCGCCCGCCTCGCCGACGACCACGGCCGGGAAACCCAGCTCCCGCAACACGTCCGGGCGCGGGTCGTCGGCCGTGGGGTTGACCATCACGATCGCGTCGACGAGCCCGCGTCCCGCCCACCGGCGGTATGCGGCGATCTCGGCGTCGTGGTCGGCCACGACGTGCAGCAGCACCGACAGGTCGCGTTCGGCGAGGCGTTCCTCGATGCCCGCGATGAACTCCATGAAGAACGGTTCCACGCCGAGCAGCCGCGCCGGTCTCGCCAGCACGAGCCCGATCGCGCCGGTCGGTGCTGAGGTCACGGCCGGCCCAGGTCGTTGGCGCAGCGCAGCACCAGCGGATCGGTGAACGCGGCCGGGTCCACCGTGGCCTGGGTGCGGACGTGGAACCGGCGCGACTCGCCCGCGAGCAACGGCACCAGCATGTCGTCGACCACCGCGTCCGGCGCGACCCGGTCGGCCAGGATCGCCACGTCCTGCGCGAACGACTCGGCGCGCACCTCGACGACGTACCCGTCCGGCACGGCTTCCGCCTGCGCCACCAGGGGAGCGGGGTGGTAGGACAGCTCGCGGTCCACCAGGAACGGCAGCACCGCGCGTGCCTCGGCGGTGGTCGCCACCAGCACCTCCGCGTCCTCGTGCTCCGGTTCGAGCAGCGGTGCGTCCAGCCGCAGTTCCAGGACCGACCGGGGCGGCACCGTCCGCCGCAGTCTAGTCAGGTGCAGCGTCACCCCGCGGAACGACTGCCGGTCCAGGGTGATGTGCGTGTCCCACGGCTCGTCGTGGTCGTTCACCGCGACGAGCACGAACCGTTCGTCGCGCGGCTGGAAGGTCAGGATTCGGGGCGCGAACGCGTGCCGCAGCCCGTACCAGAGCGGTTTCGGCCGTTCGTCACCGTCGATCGCGGCCCACGACGTGACCGGCCAGCAGTCGTTGAGCTGCCAGACGACCGCCCCCGCCGTGCGCGGCCACCAGGAGCGGAAGTGCTCGACGCCGTACCGGATCGCGCGTGCCTGGTTGAGCTGCGTGGCCCAGTGCCAGTCGGAGAACCGCTCGGGAACCGGCAGGTGCGCCGCCAGGCCGCGGTCGAGCTTGCCGTTGCCGTCCTCGGCCTTCTGGTGCGTCAGGAAGCTCGGTGATTCCGGGGTGAGCGGCTCGTCGTGGATCCACCGGGTGAGCGTGGCCCAGGTCGGCGGTCCCTGGAAGCCGAACTCCGAGCAGAACCGGGGAATCTGGTCGCGGTAGCGGGTGTAGTCGACCCGGTTCCAGACCTCCCACTCGTGCCGGGTGCCGTGGTCGGAGTCGTTGGGGTGCAGGCCGGGCTCGGGGCTGTACGGGCTGCTGGGGCAGTAGAACCGGGTCGGGTCGAGCTCGGCCACGATCCGGGGCAGCAGTTCGGTGTAGTAGTCGAGGCCCCAGGTCCTGCCTTCGAGCTGCCACGGCCAGCCCCAGTCGGCGAACCCCCAGATGTTCTCGTTGCTGCCGTTCCAGAGCGCGAGCGACGGGTGGGACATCAGCCGGGTGACGTTCTCGCGGGCCTCGGCTTCGAGCTCGCCGCGCAGCGGCTCCTCCTCCGGGTAGGCGGCGCAGGCGAGCAAGAAGTCCTGCCACACCAACACACCCCGTTCGTCGCAGAGGTCGTAGAAGTCGTCCGACTCGTAGATCCCGCCGCCCCACACGCGCAGCAGGTTCACGTGCGCGCCCAACGCCTGGTCGACGCGCCGCGCCAGCCGTTCGCGGGTGATCCTGGTGAGGAAGTGGTCGTCCGGAATCCAGTTGGCGCCCTTGATGAACACCGGTTTCCGGTTCACCATCACGGTGAACGGCGTGCCGATCTCGTCCGGTGTCGTGTCGACGGTGACCGTGCGGAACCCGATCCGCTTCGTGACCCGGTCGATCTCCGTGCCCGACGCCGAGAGCAGCACGACCTCCAGGTCGTAGAGCGGCTGCGCGCCGTGCCCGGCGGGCCACCAGAGCGCGACACCGGGAACCGCGACGCGTGCCACGAGAGACCGTTGCGCCGCGGGGACGACGATCGTGCGTCCGCCGACGGAGACCTGCAGCGCGAGGTCCTGCGGACGGTCGTTCGCCCACTCGATGTCGGCGTGCAGCTCGACCAGGCCGGTGCCGTCCTCGGCGACGGTCACGACCGGCCGGGTCGCGGCGATCCGCGCGGTGTCCCAGTGCTCCAGCCGGACCGGCCGCCAGATGCCCGCGGTCTGCAGGTCGGGTCCCCAGTCCCAGCCGAAGCTGCACGCCATCTTGCGGACCATGTTGAACGGGTGGGCGTTGACGTGCGCCCGCGGGCCGAGCGCGGCCTCGACCTTCTCGGCGTGCGTCAGCGCGGAGGAGAACGAGACCGTGAGGTCGTTGTCCCCGTTGGTGATCAGCTCGCGGACGTCGAAGCGGTAGCTGCGGTGCATGTTGACGGTGTTGCCGAGCAGCGTGCCGTTGAGCTCGACCGCGGCCACCGTGTCCAGGCCGTCGAACACGAGGTCGACCCGTTCGTCCGGGTCCGCCTGCCACGCGGGGAAAGTCGTGCGGTAGCACCAGTCCGCGCGGTGCATCCAGGCCAGCTCGGTCTCGGCCCGGTCCAGGAACGGGTCGGGGATCAGCCCGGCGGCCAGCAGGTCCAGGTGGGTGCTGCCGGGCACGGTCGCGGGCACCGTCTGGCCCCGGACGTGGTCGGGGACCTCGGTGGTCGGCGCGGTCAGCTGCCAGCCGTCGTGCAGGTACTGGCGGATCATCAGGTCAGGCCTCCTGGACCGAAACGGGCCTCGGGACGGGGTGCGGCCGCGGCGAGCCGCCGGGTGTAGGGATCCGCCGGACGCACGAGCACCTCGTCGGCCGGGCCGCGCTCGACGATCCGGCCCTCGTGCATCACCAGGACCTCGTCGGAGAAGTGCCGGGCGGTGGCGAGGTCGTGCGTGATGTAGAGGACGGCGAGGTTCTCCTCCTGCCGCAGGCGGGAGAGCAGCCTGAGCACGCCGAGCCGGATCGAGACGTCCAACATGGACACCGGTTCGTCGGCGACGATCACCTTGGCACCCGGTGCGAGCGCGCGGGCGATCGCGACCCGCTGCCGTTGCCCGCCGGACAGCTCGTGCGGCCGCCTGCGGGCGAAGTCCGGCGTCAGGCTCACCCGGTCCAGCAACTTGATGACCTCCGCCGCCGCGTCCGCGCGCGAGTGGCCGTGCAGCCGCAACGGCCGGGCGAGGTGGTGTTCGACGGTGTGGAACGGGTTGAGCGAGGCGAACGGGTCCTGGAAGATCATCTGCACGTGGTCGCGGTAGGCCCGGCGCGGCACCGGCTCACCGTCCGGTCCGGTCAGCAGGATCTCCCCGGACGTGGGGCGGACCAGGTGGGCGATCATCCTGGCGACCGTCGACTTGCCCGAACCGGAGGCGCCGACCAGCGCCACCGTCCGGCCCGGCGTGAGCGTGAACGAGACGCCGTCCACCGCGCGCAGCTTGCGGAACGACCTGGTCAGGTCGCGGACTTCGAGGGTGGTCACCTGGTCAGCGCTCCTGCCTCGCCGGTCAGGCTGGGGAACGAGGCCAGCAGCTGACGCGTGTAGGGGTGTTGCGGCCGCAGGTAGATCTCCTCGGCGGTCGCGTGCTCGACGACCTCGCCGTCGCGCATCACGGCGATCCGGTCGCTCAGTTCGAGCAGCAGCGGCAGGTCGTGGGTGATGAAGATGACGGCGAACCCCAGCTCGTCGCGCAAGCGCTTGATCTCGTTCAGGATCTCGCGCTGCACCAGGACGTCGAGCGCGGTGGTGGGTTCGTCCATGATCATGACCTGGGGGTCGAGCAGCAGCGCCATGGCGATCATGACCCGTTGCCGCATGCCGCCGGACAGCTCGTGCGGGTAGGCGCCCAGCCGGGCCGGGTCGACGCCGACCAGCCGCAACACCTCCGCGCAGCGCGCGTTGCGATCCACAATGGACATATCCGGCCGGTGGGTGCGCAGTACGTCCTGCAGTTGCGCCTGGATCGGCGTGACCGGGTTCAGCGAGTTCATCGCTCCCTGGAACACCATCGAGAGCTTGACCCAGCGGAACTCCCTGAGCTCCTGCGGTCCCAGCGCCAGCACGTCGACGTTCTCGAACCGGACCGAACCGGACGTGACCTCGGCCGGTGGCCGGTGCAGGCGGTTGATCGCGTAGGCGAGCGTGGTCTTGCCGCAGCCGGACTCGCCGGCCAGGCCCAGGATCTCGCCGCGCCGCAACGTCAGCGACACGTCCTTCACGGCGTGCACCGGTGTCGCGGCCTGGTACACGACGTTGAGGTTCCTGACGGTCAGCACAGCGTCCGGCTCGGCAGGGGCGATCTCGGCGTCGAGGGCCACCACGTCCCGCTCGCGCCGCGCACGGTCGCGCAGCCGGGGGTTGACGATCTCGTCGATGCTGAAGTTGATCAACGCCAGTGCGCCGCCGAACAGGGCGATCACCAGTCCGGGCGGGACGAACCACCACCACGCCTGTCGTTGCAGCGCGAAACCGTTCTGCGCGTAGTAGAGCATCGTGCCGAGCGTCGACGAGTTGGCCGCGCCGAGCCCGAGGAACGACAACCCGGCCTCGCTGAGGATCGCCAGCACGACGGCGAACACGAACTGCGAGGCGAGGACCGGCAGCAGGTTCGGCAGGATCTCCACGCAGATCACCCGCCAGGTCCGCTCGCCGGACACCCGTGCCGCCGCCACGTAGTCCCGGTTGCGCAACGACAGCGTTTGCGCGCGCAGCACACGGGCCGCCGCCGCCCAGCCGGTGATCGCCAGCACGAGCGCGATCGTCCACGTGCCGCGCCGGTCGGCCGGGACGAACCCGGCGACCACGATGACCAGCGGCAGTCCCGGGATCACCAGCATCACGTTGGAGAACAACGAGAACGCCTCGTCGACCACCCCGCCCGCGTACGCGCCGGCGATGCCGAAGATCCCGGACAGCACGGTCGCCATGACCCCGACGAGCACGCCGATCCACAGCGAGCCGCGGGTGGCGTGCGCGAGCTGGGCGAGGACGTCCTGGCCGGTCAGCGTCGTGCCGAGGAAGTGCTCACCGTCCGGCGGCGTGAGTCCGATGTCCCTGATCGTGGCCGGGTCGCCGGTGAGCAGCGGGCCGAGGAGTCCGAATCCGACGATGAGTCCGGCGAGGCCGAGGCCCGCGCGGAGCTTGCCGGACCAGGTCATGACACCGTGCTCCGATCTCTCGTGCGGGCGTCGATCAGCCCGTACAGCAGGTCCACGACCAGGTTCGCGCCGAGCACCGCGATCGTGATCACCAGGAAGATGCCCTGCATGAGCGCGTAGTCGTTGTTCTGCACGGCTTGCAGCAGCTTCGAGCCGATGCCGGGGTAGGAGAACACCTGCTCGGTGACGATCGACCCGGACACCACGAACCCGAGCGAGATCGCGAACCCGGCGACCGACGGCAGCACCGCGTTGCGGGCCGCGTACCGGACCATGATCCGGCTGTCGGTCAGGCCCTTCGCCCTGGCGGTCAGCACGTAGTCCTCCGACATCGCCGACACCATCATGTTGCGCATGCCCAGCAGCCACCCGCCGACCGACGAGATGACGATCGTCAGCGCGGGCAGGGTGCCGTGGTAGAGCGCGGAACCGATGAACTCCGCGCTCCAGCCCGGATCCAGCACCACGTCGTAACCGCCGTTGAGCGGGAACCAGCCGAGCCCCGACGACAGCACCGCGACCAGGATGAGCGCCAGCCAGAAGTACGGCACCGCCGACAGCACGGTGGTCGCGGGCACCAGCGCGTCGAGCCACGTGCCGCGCTTCCACCCGACGACCGCGCCGAGCCCGACGCCGAGCAGGAACGACAGCAGCGTCGCGAGCCCGACCAGCACGACCGTCCACGGCAGTGCGTCACCGATCACGTCCGACACCTTCGCCGGGAACGCGCTGACCGAGATGCCGAGGTCACCGCGCGCCAGGTTGCCCAGGTACGCGAAGTACTCGCTCAGTACCGAGTCGCGCCCGCCGGTGCCGAGCAATGTCTCGTAGGCCCTGCGGGCGCCGGGGTCGACGGTCCCGCCGCGCTGCTGGAGCTTGGCCATCAGGATGTCCACCGGGTTGCCCGGCATCAGCCGCGGCACGACGAAGTTCAGCGTCACCGCGGCCCACAGCGCCACCAGGTAGAAGGCGAGCTTGCGCAGGTGGTAGCCCACCGCTCACTGCCCGGCCGGCTTGAGCTTCACGTACACCTGCGAGGCGTCCGGGCGCTTCCACACCGCGGGGAACGCGTAGAGGTCGTCCTTGCTCGGCCAGCCGGTGAACGCCTTGGCGTTGTACTCGTTCGGGACGCCGCCGGTCAGCACCGGGATGTACGGCATGTACTTCTCCAGCTCGACCTGGATGGCGTCGTAGTGCTGCTGCCGCGCGGGGTTGCCGCGGTCGGTCTTCTTCAGCTCGGCGAGCGCGTGGTCCACGGTCGCGTTGCTGAACCGGGAGTAGTTCGGGTAGGCCGGTTGCCCGGCGGGTGCCGTGGCCGCGGTGGAGAAGAAGTAGGCGTAGGTGTAGTACGGGTCAGGCGCCGGGCCCTGCTCCACCGAGTCGATCAGCAGCTCGTACTGGCCGCGGCCGCGCGCGTCGGCCCACTCGTTCCACGACAGCTGCTGCGGGGTGATCTTGATGCCGATCTGGAGCAGCTGCTGCGCCAGGGTCTCCAGCGCGGTGATGTAGTCGGTCCAGCCCGCGACCACCTTCACGCTCAGCGTCAGCTGCTTGCCGTCCTTGGCGTAGATGCCGTCCGCGCCCTTGACGTACCCGGCGGAGGTGAGCAGCTCGTCGGTCTTCGCGGTGTTCGGGTTCATCGGTGCGAGGCGGTCGGTGAGCTTGCTCGACACGAGCGAGTTGTCGCGCGGCAGCAGCGTGAAACCGGGGGACATCTCGCTGTTGACGTTCTGGAACGCCAGCGAGTTGATCTGGGTGCGGTTCATGCCGTAGTAGATCGCCCTGCGCACGGCCGGATCGGTCTGCGCGCCCTGGCAGCCCAGCTGGGCGTTGGAGCAGGTGAACAGTGCGACCTGGTTGAGCGGCAACGTGATCGCCTTGTACCCAGGGTAGTTCTTCTCGACGTCCTTGAGGTCGGGGATCGGGCCGGTCTGCCAGTCGATGGACCCGGCCTTCAACGCGTCCACGCCCGCCTGGTTGCCCGACAGCGAGAGGTAGCGGATGCGCTTGAGCGCGGGCTCACCGCCCCAGTAGGCGGGGTTCGCCTTGAGCGTGAACGACTGCGGCTTGAAGTCGTCGAGCACGAACGGCCCGGTGCCGACCGGCTTGGGGTTCACCTCGGTCGCCGGGTTGGCGATGTCCTTCCAGACGTGCTCGGGCATGATCCACATCTGGCCGAGCACCTGCGGTCCGTCCATGTAGGACGGTTCGGGGAACTTGACCACCACGTGCGTGTCGTCGGTCGCGGTGGCCGTGCCCTGGAAGGAGGTCTTGTTGAGGGCGGGGTTCCTGGCGACCATGCCGAGGGTGAACACGACGTCCTTGGCGGTGAACTTCTGGCCGTCGGACCAGGAGACGTTGTCCCGCAGGGTGATCGAGAGCTCGGTGCCGTCGGCGTTCCAGGAGTACGCGGTGCCGAGCAGCGGCTTCGGCGGCTGGTCGGCGGCGATGTTGAAGAAGAACAGCGGCTCGTTGATCGTGCCCATGCCTTCGATGAAGGTGGGGGAGTACGGGTTGAAGTTGAGCTGGAAGTCGCCCGCCTGCCCGGTGTAGACGACGAGCGTGTCCCGGGACTGACCGCGTCCGCCGGAGGTCGCGCAGCCCGCGGCGAGCAGCACCGCCAGGCCCAGCGCCGCGACCGCCAACCTTGGCCGACGCCGCGATGTGACCGTCTGACCGTCGGAATACGGGGCCAAGGCTGACGATCGCGACACTGGTGTGCAAAGCCGCTTCAGCAGGAACATCGTTGATCCTCCGCGTGGCCGAGTGGTCCGCACCCGGCCTGTGGAGCCCGGACGGGGCGCCTGCGTGGGGGAGATTCTTCAGTTGCCAAACAAAGAAAGTCAACGGTGCGGTTGTCGACGCTTTGCTAGTGTTCTGTTATCGATCAGGAGGTTCGTCGTTCGACGACGGAGGCGTGCATGACCCATTCCAGCACCAGAGCGGCTGTGCTGGACCTGGTCCGAGCGGCCGGCACGATCAGCCGGGTCGGC
>Ga0070710_10000196_pt1 | contig 28317 bp, 29 predicted proteins | sample LARL52metaG_FD_65454 | JGI IMG/M metagenome (GOLD analysis project Ga0070710, IMG submission 65454) | Corn, switchgrass and miscanthus rhizosphere microbial communities from Kellogg Biological Station, Michigan, USA - LAR L5-2 metaG | ecosystem: Host-associated > Plants > Roots > Rhizosphere ...
CGCCGATCCGGGGCGCCGGCGGCACTCCCCCGCCACCAGCGCCGGAGCCGAGGTGCTGCGGGCCCGTGTCGCACGGGTGGCGGCCGCCGGGCTGTTGCAGGTCTCCGAGGCGCGGGCGGTCGACCTGATCCACGCCGCGGGCAGCGGCGCGGTGCTCGCGTTGCTGGGCCGCCCGGAGGAACACCGCGATCCGGCGCTCTCCGACGCGCTGTTCGACGCGGTGCTCGGCAGGATCCTCACCTCCGCACCGGAGCAGCTCGACGCCACACCCATCGGGCTCGCGGTGGCGTTCCGCGCCGCGCTGCCCGAACTCCCGGCGCTCACCGACGCCGAACGCACCCTGCTCACCGAGTGGCTCACCCGGACCGTCACCGAGCTCCAGGACCACCGGCCTAGGACGTAGCCGAACCGGGCGTTCCGGCCCTCCTGCCGAAGGGACCTCCGACCGCATCCCCGCCTCCCTCTCCTGAGCACACTCGAAGTCAGGAAACCATTGGGAGGTAACGATGTCCGCTGTTGAAACTCCGACCCGCGACCGCACCGGCACGGCCGCGGCGTCCCTGGCGGTCCTGCGCATCGCGACAGGGCTGCTGTTCCTGTGGGCGTTCCTGGACAAGGCCTTCGGCCTCGGGTACGCCACGCCGGCCAAGAACGCGTGGTTCTCCGGCGGTTCGCCGACGAAGGGCTTCCTGAGCCACGTCGCCGCGGGGCCGTTCGAGTCTGCGTTCCACGCGTGGGCGGGGGCGTGGTGGGCGGACGTGCTGTTCATGGCCGGGTTGCTGGCGATCGGCGTGGCGGTGACGCTCGGCATCGGCCTGCGCGTCTCGGCGGTGACCGGCACGCTGATGATGTTGCTCATGTGGGCCGCCGAATGGCCGCCCGCGCAGCACACTTCGTCCGGTGCGGCCACGATGTCCACCAACCCGCTCATCGACTACCACGTCGTCTACGCACTCGTGCTGATCGTGCTGGCCGCCACGGCGTCCGGTGCCACGTGGGGCGTTGCGCGGTGGTGGGCGAGTCTGCCGGTGGTGCAGGCCAACTCCTGGCTGCGGTGAGCAGCTTCAGCGTCCGGTCCACTCTGGCGCGACGCGGGCCCATTCGGCGGCCCAGCGTCGCGCCCGGATTCGCGTGTGCGTGAACTTCACCGCGAGGTACAGCAACGCCATGGCCTCGACGATCGCGGTCCACACCAGGAACGCGATCACTGCCGCGTGCACGGCGACACCGGCCGTGGTGAGCGGCGGGTCGGTCGGCGTGCCCGACGCGTCGATCCAGATCCGCACGGTCGTGCCCGCCTTCAGGTCGTGGTGCGACGGCACCTCGCCCTGCCGGGTGGCGCCGTCGGGCAGTTTCCACCTCGCCTTGACCGGGACGGTCTGCAGCACGTCGTTCTGCTCACCGGTGGGCGCGTTCTCGACCAGCACGGCGTCCACCTCGTGCCGGCTCGCCTGCTGGCCCGCGACCTGGTCGCGTTTCGCGGTGTAGAGCTCCGAACCGATCGCGGCGGTGACGGGCACGGCGAGCAACGCCACCGCGACCGCCGCGGCCAGCACCGCGCCCTCGATCCGGTCGCCGGTGCCGGCCAGCTTGTTGCGACACGGGAACACCCGCCGGACGAGGCGGGACATCGGCTTCGCGCTCATGCCGTCCAGCGTCGCCCACGGGTGTGGGAAAGCTCCAGGGACCTTCGTCGTCCACCGCATGAGCCGGTCGTCAGTTCGTGTGGCGCTGACGCCACTTCTCCAGCTCCACCAGGACGTACGCGAACGCGCTCAGCACCAGGACGACCACCCACGGTCGCCACGACAGCGGCGCGGTGTGGAAGAGCGTGTTCATGAACGGCGCGTACGTCAGCAGGAGTTGCAGGCCCCCGGTGAGCGCGACGCCCACCAGCAGCCACCGGTTGCGGCCGAGTCCGACGTGCGGCCGGAGGTTCTCCAGCGACCGGCAGTTGACCAGGTACGCGATCTGCGCGCCGACGAACACGTTGACCGCGACCGTGCGCGCGACCTCCAGCGACGCGCCTGCCGTGAGCTGCCAGCGGAACGCGCCGAACGAGCAGGCCAGCAGGATCGCCGACACGAACACGATCCGCCCCACCAGCCGCCGGGTCAGCAACGGCAGGGAAGGCGGCAGCGGCGGGCGCTTCATCACGTCCGGTTCGCGCGGCTCGAACGCCAGCGTCAGGCCCAGCGCCACGGCGGTGGTCATGTTGATCCACAGGATCTGCACCGGCAGGATCGGCAGCGCCACGCCGAGCAGGATCGCGGTGAGGATCACCAGGCCCTCTGCCATGTTCGTGGGCAACGTCCAGATGATGAACTTGCGCAGGTTGTCGAAGACCGCGCGGCCTTCCTCGACGGCGGCGCGGATCGAGGCGAAGTTGTCGTCGGTCAGCACCATGTCCGCCGCCTGCTTGGCCACCTCGGTGCCGCCGCGGCCCATCGCCACGCCGATGTCCGCGCGCCGCAACGCCGGTGCGTCGTTCACGCCGTCGCCGGTCATCGCCACGACCTCGCCGCCGGCCTGGATGTCCTTGACCAGCCGAAGTTTCTCCTCCGGCGCGACGCGGGCGTGGACGTCGGAGATGCCGAACTCCGCGGCGATCGCCCGCGCGGTGGCCGGGTGGTCACCGGTGATCATCTTGACCTCGATGCCCGCGGCCTGGCAGGCCCGCACGGCCTCGACCGCCTCCGGACGCGCCGGGTCGTGCATCGCGACGAAGCCCAGCAGCTCCACGTTGCCGCGCAGGGCTTCCGCGGTCAGGTCGACGCCCGTGGCCCGGCCGAGCGCCAGCACGCGCAGGCCGGTGGCGGCGAGCTCCTCGGCCGCCGCGCTGCGGCCGAGCCCGCACAGGCCGAGAACGCGTTCGACCGCGCCCTTGACGTAGACGACGCCGTTGGCGTGCAGGGTGGCCATGAACCGGCGTTCCGAGCTGAACGGCAGCACGTCCACCCGTTGCGGCACCTCGGCCAGCCCGGCCTTGCGGGCGGCCACGACCAGCGCGGCCTCGGTGGGATCACCGACCGGCAGCCAGCGGTCGCCGTCCTGGACGATCCGCGCGTCGTTGCACGCCAGCCCCGCGAGCAGGCACTCGCGCGCCGACGGGCCGACCTCCGGCATGAAGGCTCCTGTTGGCGCGTAACCGATCCCGGACACGTCGTGGCGCACGCCGCCGGCCACGACCGCCGTGACGGTCATGGCGTTCGCGGTCAGCGTGCCGGTCTTGTCGGTGCAGATGACGGTGGTGCTGCCCAACGTCTCCACGGCGGGCAGGCGGCGGATGATCGCGTTGCGGCGGGCCATGCGCGCGACACCGATCGCGAGCGTGACCGTGACCGCCGCCGGCAGGCCCTCCGGGATCGCGCCGACGGCCAGCGCGACGGCCGCGGTGACCATCTCGCCCAGCGGTTCGCCGCGCAGCACCCCGACGACCACGCTGAACACCGCGAGCCCGAGGATCACCACCGTCAGCACCTGGCTGAACCGGGCGAGCTTGCGGGTCAACGGGGTCTGCACGGCCTCGGTGGTGCTCACCAGCCGGTGCACGCGCCCGATCTCGGTGTCCGCGGCGGTGGCGACCACGACGCCGCGGCCGCCTCCCGCGGTCACCAGCGTCCCCGAGTAGGCCATGTTCGCGCGGTCGGCGAGCGCCGTGTCGGACGGCAGCGACACCGGGTCCTTCACCACGGGCACGGACTCGCCGGTCAGCGCCGACTCGTCGACGCGCAGCTCGTCCGCGGAAACGAGCCGCAGATCCGCGCCGACCTGGTCGCCCGCCTCCAGCAGCACGACGTCGCCCGGCACGAGCTCGGCCGACGCCACCCGTGCCGCGACGCCGTCGCGCACCACCGTGACCTCGGTGCGCACCATGGACACCAGCGCGTCCAGCGCTCGTTCGGCACGGGCCTCCTGGACGAACCCGATGACGGCGTTGATCACGACGACGCCGAACACCACCGACGCGTCGACGACCTCGCCGAGCGCCGCGGTGACGGTCGCGGCGGCGAGCAGGACGTAGATCAACGGGTGGTGCAGCTGGCCGAGCAGCCGCACCACCCAGCCCGGCCCGCGGCGAGGAGGCAGTTCGTTCGGACCGAGTTCGGCGAGACGCCGCCGCCACTGCGCGGTGGACAGGCCGGTGTGCTGATCGGTCTCCGCGATCAGCACCACCTCCGCCACCGGCAGCCCGTGGTGGGCGACGTCCTCGCGGTCAGCCGTGCTCAGCGGCATGACCCACCCGCAGGTGCGGGTCGTCGTGGCTGATGGCCCGCAGAACGTCGAGCCTGGTCACCACGCCGATCACCTGGCGGTCGTCGAGCACCGGCACGGCGATCACCTCGTAGCGGGTCATCGCGTCGAGCAGGGTCGCCACGTCGAACTCCGGTCCGACCGTGAGCACCGGTTGCGTCATCACCCGCTCGACCTTGGGCAGCTCCTCCGCACCACGTCGGCACCCTGCCTTGGTGACCACACCGAGGAAGACGCCCTCGTCGACGACCGGCAGCATCGTCCACCCGAAGTCGTCCATCAGCCCCTCGGCGTGCCGGGCGAAGTCACGCGGCCCCACGGTCACCAGCGGTCGTGTCAGCAGATCCCGGGTCTTCACGACGACGCCTCCGCCGGCTCGCGGTCGGTCACGGGGATCACGACGATCGGCGCGTGCGCGTGCCGGACGACGTGCATGCTGGTCGAGCCGAGCACCATCTGCCGGATGCGGTGGTCGGTGTGCGAGGCGACCACCAGCATCGCGGCGCCCTCCGACGCGCCCTCCAGCACCGCGGCGGCTTCACCGCGCAGGCTGCGCCGGTCGATCTGCGGCAGCTCGGCCCGGCCCTGCGCGACCCGCTGCACCGCTTCCTCGATCAGCTGCTCCGACGCGGCGATCTCGCGCTGGGCCGTCGTCTCCGTCCAGTCCACCAGCGCCTCGTACTGCCAGGCGTTGACCACCTGCACGGGGCATCCGCGCACGGTCGCCTCGTCCAGTGCCCACGCCAGCGCACGGTCGGAAGCCGGTGTCCCGTCGACACCCACGACGATCGGGTCTGTCTTGCTCATCGCTCTCTCCTTGTCAGCTGGTCCTCAGTTGGCGCAGGAACGGGTCGGTCTCGCGCGCCGGTGCGATCCGCACGCGGGCGTCGACGGCCAGGCATCCGGTTTCGGCCACCACGAGCGGGTTGATGTCGAGCTCGGCGACCTCGGGCAGCGCTCCGGCGAGCTCCGCCACGCGCAGCAGCACGTCGCGCACCGCCACGGCGTCCGCCTCGGTGAGCACCCGTCCGGCCGCCCGGAACCCGTGCACGAGGTCGTCCGCGTCCGTTGTGGACAGTGGGGCGAGCGCGGCCGCCCGGTCGTCGATCACGTCGGTGTCGACCCCGCCGAGCCCGGTCACCACGAGCGGCCCGAACTTCTCGTCGGTCGCGATGCCCACCAGCAGTTCCCGGCCGCGGGCCGCCATCGGCTGGACGAACACCCCGCGCAGCCGGTCGCCGAACCGGTCCTGGAACGCCCGGAACGCCTCCGCCACCGCACCGGCGTCACCGAGGCCGAGCTCGACGCCGCCGCCCTTGCTCTTGTGCAGCAGGTCGTCGGCGACGGCTTTGAGGGCGACCGGCACGTCGTAGGCGTGCTGGGCGGCGATCGCGTGTTCCTCGGTCGTGACCAGCGTTCCGCCGAGCACCGGCAGGCCGAAAGCCTTGAGCAGCAACACCGTCTCGTCCGGGGTGAGCCAGCCGTCGGCACGTCCCGTGACGACGCGTCGTGCCGCGTCGAGGTCGATCCCGGTGGGCCGCACGAACTCCGACGGCCGCGCCAGCCACTCCGCGCGCTCCACGAGCCGGGAGAGCGCCGCCGCGGCCCGTGCCGGTTCGGCGTAGCAGGGAACCTCGCCGGCGAGCCGTTCGGTCTGGCCGGTGCGGACCGCGAGGACCGGCTTGTCCGCGAACGGGTGCACGCCGCCGGTCGGGTCGCCGAGCGCGGTCGGCACGGTCACGGTGATCACGGCGTCGACGGCCGGGTCCGCGGCGATGACGTCGAGGCAGCGGGCGAACGTCTGCTCGTCCACCACGGCGGTCGTGTCCACGGGGTTGCAGCCGCTGGCCGTCGTGGGCAGCACGGTGCTCAACGCCTGCACGGTGCCGACGGACAGCTCCGCCATGCGCAGGCCCTCGCGGACGCACGCGTCCGCCGCCAGCACACCGAGGCCGCCCGCGTTGCTCAGCACGGCGACGGACCTGCCCCGCGGCAACGGCTGCCAGCTCAACGCCATCAGCACGTCCGTGAGCTCCGGCACGCTGTTCACCGCGATCACCCCGGCCTGGTGGAACAACGCGTCCCGCACCACCGACGGCGTCGCGGTCGAGGCGGTGTGCGAGGCCGCGGCCCGCTGGCCCGCCTCGCTGGTGGCGGCCCGGATCGCGAGGACGGGCTTCTGCCGGGCGATCCGGCGGGCCAGCCGGGCGAACTTGCGCGGGTTGCCGAAGGACTCCAGGTACAGCACCGCGAACCGGGTGCCGGGGTCCTGGCTCCACCACATCAGCAGGTCGTTGCTGCTGATGTCGAGCTTGTCGCCGGTGGAGACCAGGTTCGACAGGCCCAGGCCCAGCCGCCGCAGCTCCTCCTGCACCGCGATCGCGACGCCACCGGACTGAGTGACCAGGCCGATGTCGCCCGCGAGCGTGGCGTGCGCGGAGAAGGTGGCGTTCATCCGCACGGCGGACGAACTCGCGGACACGCCAAGACAGTTGGGACCGACGAGGCGCATGCCGTGCGCGCGAACGGCGTTGCGCAGTGCGGTGGACTCCACGCCGGACGAGATCACGACCAGGGCGCGCACGCCTCGACGTCCGCACGCTTCGGCGACCGCGGGCACCGCCCTGGCCGGCACGCACAGCACGGCGAGCTCCGGTGCCTCGGGCAGCTCCTCGATCGACGCGTAGCAGTCGACGCCGGCCACCGACTTCGCGTGCGGGTTCACCGCGTACAGGTCACCGGTGAAGTCGCCCTCCGCGAGGTTGCGCAGCACCGCGTGGCCGACGGAGCTCGGTGACCGGCCCGCGCCCACCACCGCGATCGAGCCCGGCCGCAGCACGTGGGTCAGGCTCGCGACGTCGGCGACCGACTCGCGCTCGCTGACCGCGTCGAGGTAGCGGTCACCGGGCTCCAGCAGGATCTCGACGTACATGACCTCGCCGTCGGGCACGATGCCGGTCACGAAGCCCATGTCGGTGAACACGCGCAGCATGCGGCCGTTGATCGTGAGCACCTCGGCGGTGAACCTCCGTACTCCTCTGGCGCGCGCCAGGGAGGCGAGGTGTTCCAGCAGCAGCGTGCCGAGGCCGTGGGCCTGCTCGGCGTGCGACACGACGAGCGCGACCTCGGCGAAGTCGGTGTCGCGCACGACCACGTAGCTGGCCGCGCCGAGCAACCGGTCGCCGCGGAACGCGCCCAGCACCACGTGCTTCGGCGCGTCCGGCGACACCATGCGCTCGACGAAGTCCTCCAGCTGCCGCGGTGAGGTGCTGAAGAACCTCAGGTAGCGGTCCTCGACCGGCAGCGAGCGGTGCAGGGCCAGCAGCGCGGAGACGTCCTCGGCCCCCAGTTCGCGCACGGTGACCGCGGACCCGTCGGTGAGCAGCGCGACGGCGTTCACAGCAGCGGTCCGACAGTCAGCGGTGCGGCGGCTTCGGCGGGAGTCTCGGTGTGTTCGACCTTCTGCGCGCGGATCACGACCACCGGGCAGGAGGCGTGGTGCACGCAATGGGCGCTGACCGAGCCGAGGATCGCTCCCACGATCGTGCCGTGGCCGCGGTTGCCGACCACCAGCAGCTCGGCTTCCTCCGACGCCTTGACCAGCACGTCCCTCGGGTCGCCCTCGACCAGGACGGGACGGACGTCCACGCCCTCGAACCCCTCGACCGCCGCGTCCAGGGCCTTGCGCGCCGCGGCTTCCAGCGTCTGCGGCGACAGGGCCAGCACGACCTCGGCCGGCAGCGGACCGATCATGCCGCCGTAGTCGGGGTGCCACGCCCAGACCGCGTCCACCCGGCAGCCGCGCCGCCGGGCGTCCTCCACGGCCCACCGCAGTGCCGCCCGCGCGGCGGGTGATCCGTCCACGCCGACCACGACGGGCCGGGATTCCTTCTCGCTCATGCACTTCAGCCTTCCGGCCGGCGCCGCGGCCGGTGAGTGCCCGCGGTCCCGCGCCGCTCGGGACCTTCGTCCCCCGCCCTACCAGGCCATACCCGCCGCCACCGCCACGACCGCGGGCGCCAGCCAGGCGGCGAGCCTCAGCGCGAACCGCGGCCCACCCGCCACCGCGGCCAGCACGAGCTTCACGACGGTGTTCGTCGCCAGCGCCGCTCCACACGCGACCACCGCCGTGTGCACCGAAATCGACTGCGGCGCAAGGGAAGCGGCGGCGATCGCGGCCGCGTGCGCGTCGGCCAGCCCGCCCAGCGCCCCGGCCGCGACCACTCCCCCGCCGCCCAGCCAGGCCGCGGCGGCGCGGGTGACGACCAGGAACAGCACCAGGATCGCGGCCAGCGACAGCGCGGCCTTGAGCGACATCGGTCTGCTCGTGGCGGGTTCCGCCTCGGCCGCCTCCGTGCGCCACACCAGCCACACGACCTCGACCAGCAGGACCGCCGCACCCGCGCCGGCCGCGGGCAGCAGCCTCAGCGCGACCGGAGGGCCCGCGATCGCCGTCACGGCGACGATCTGCGCGAGCGTGGCGAGGTTGACCGCCACCGCGCCCGGAAACGCCGCCGCGCCGACGGTCCGGTACTTGCGCGCCATCACGGCGGTCGTCGCCGACCCGGACACGAACCCACCGGCGAACCCGGTGACCAGCAGCCCCCAGCGCTCCCCGAACGCCCGTGCCGCGACGTAGCCGGCCCAGCCGATCACCGTCACCGCGATGACGAGCCACCACACGCGCGCGGGGTTGAGCACCCCGTACGGCCCGAGCGGCCGGTTGGGCAGCAACGGCAGCACGACGAACGCGACGACGAACAGGACCATCGCGTCGCGCACGTCCTGGTCGCTCACCACCTTGCGGGCGAACCGGTGCAACGGCCGTTTCGCGGCCAGCAGCGCGGCCGCGGCGACCCCGGCCGGAACCGCGAGCTCCGGCCGGTGCCACGCGAGCGCGCCCAGCAGGAACGTGGCGATGGCGGCGATCTCGGTCGTGGCGCCGGGTTCCTCGGTGCGCAGGTACCAGGCGATCACGAGCGCGGCGACCGCCGCGAGCGCGACCCCCAGCGCCACCGGCGAGAGCGCCGCGCTCACCGCACCGGCCAGGGCGATCAGCGGGAACGTCCGCGAGCCCGCGGGACGGCCGGCGTCGTGCGCGTTGTCGTGCTCGCGTTCGACGCCCAGCAGCAGACCGATCGCGAGCGCCGTCGCGAGGTGGCCGAGTGCGACAGCGGTGTCCACCGGAGGTCAGCTCGCGCGCAGCCGGGCGGCTTCGTCCTCGGCCGTGACGAGGTGCGTGTCCGGACCGGGAAACACCAGGGCCTCGTGCTCGGTGTCCAGCCATCGCACCACGTACGGCGGACCGCCGTCCTCGTGCCTGATGCCGGTTATCAGTCCACGCCGCCCGCTGGGATCCACCAGCCAGTCGCCCGCTTTCGCCTTCATGGCGTCCTCCATCCGATCCGTGCGAACGAGGGTTCGCCTCGCGCGGGCACGTCAGCAGTGCGGATGGGCTCGCCCAGCTCGTGACGTTCGTCCCTGCCGACGCCTGCGTGGACGCGGTCACGCTCGTGGTGAGTGATGGGAGCGGTCATGAGGACACCTGTGATCCTGGTCGGCGTCGATGGTTCGCCGGAGTCGCGCGCGGCGTTGCGGTGGGCGGTGGAGGAGGCGGCGCACCGGGGTGCGCGGGTGGAGGCGGTGCTGGCCCACCACCGGGAGCCGGTGACGGTGCCGGCCGTGCAGATGGGCCTCAACCCGTACGGCGAGATGCCGCAGCGGCACCCGGCACGCGAGCTGCACGACGCCGTGGCACAGGTGCGGGCCGCGGCGCCGGGCGCGCCGGACGTCGCCGAGTGCGTGGTCGTGGGCGACGCGGCCGACCACCTGATCGAGGCCTCGAAGCACGCCGACCTGCTGGTGATCGGCACGCGCGGGCGCGGGGCCGTGAGGGAGTTCCTGGCGCACGGCGTGGCGGCGAGGTGCCTGCGTCACTCGGCCTGCCCGGTCGTGGTCGTGCCACCACACCAAGCACCGTGAACCACACCTCGACGTTTCCGCGTTTGTGGAGGACCCTCGAATCCCGGCGACAGGGACTTAGGGCCCTGTGTGAGCGATGTCCGGCTGGGAGATCGTGATCTCGCAACGTTCGAGAAAGAGGTGGTTGGCAGTGGTGTCGCGAGTCTTCCTGGTGGACGACCACGAGGTCGTCCGGGTCGGGATCAGGGAGCTGCTGAGCGCCTCCCCCGACCTGGAGGTCGTCGGCGAGGCGTCCTCGGTGACCGAGGCGCTCACGATGGTCCCGGCGACCAACCCGGACGTGGCCGTGCTCGACGTGCGCCTGCCCGACGGCAACGGCATCGAGCTGTGCCGTGAGCTCCGGTCACGCCTGCCCGAGCTGCAGGTCCTGATGCTCACGTCGTTCACCGACGACGAGGCGCTGTTCGACGCGATCATGGCCGGTGCGTCCGGTTTCGTGCTCAAGCGCATTCTCGGCACGGACCTCACGACCGCGGTGAAGACGGTCGCGGCCGGGCACTCCCTCCTGGACGCCCGCTCCACGGCCGCGCTGCTCAACCGCATCCGCCGGGAACGCGAGCAGGGCGACCCGGTCCGCGCGCTCACGGAGCAGGAGCGGACCGTGTTCGACTACATCGGCGACGGCCTGACCAACCGGCAGATCGCCGAGAAGATGTTCCTCGCCGAGAAGACCGTGAAGAACTACGTGTCCCACCTGCTCGCCAAGCTCGGCCTCGAACGGCGCACCCAGGCGGCCGTGCTGTCGTCGCAGCTGCGCAACAAGCCGACCCACGACAACGAGACCGGCTGATACAGACCTTAGCCCAGCGGAACCCGCCACGTGACCCGCGTGCCGCCGCCGGGCTCGTCCGCGACCGTCAGCGCCCCGTTCAACGCCGCCGCCCGTTGTTCCAGGTTGCGCAACCCGCTGCGGGCGACCTCCGGCGGCATGCCCAGCCCGTTGTCGACCATCGAGATGATCAACGCGTCCCCGGCTTCGACGGTCAGCGTCAGCTCGGTCGCGTGGGCGTGGCGCAGCGCGTTGGTGACGGTCTCGCGCACCACGGCCTCGGCGTGCTCGGCGATGTGGTCGGGCACGAGGCTGTCGATCGTGCCCGACATCCGGATCGCCGGGCTGACCTCGGCGTTCTCGGTGATCTCCGCGACGATGTCGAGCAGTCTGCGCCGCAGGCCCGTGTCACCGGAGTCGGCCTGCAGGTCGAAGATCGACGTGCGGATCTCCAGCACGGTCTGGTCGAGCTGGTTGACCGCCTTCGTCACCCTCCTGCGGGCCTCCGGGTGGTTCACCCACGTCAGCGCGCCCTGCAGGCTCATACCGGTGGCGAAGAGCCGCTGGATCACGTGGTCGTGCAGGTCGCGGGCGATCCGGTCGCGGTCCTCCAGCACGTCGACCACGCGCCTGGCCTGCTGGTTCTCGGCGAACTCGATCGCGACCACCGCCTGGTCGGCGAACGAGGCCAGCAACGGCATCAGGTCCACACCGAACGGCGCGGCGTCCTTCTCGCGGACGGCGAGCAACGCGCCCGTCACCGCCGTGCCCGTGCGCAGCGGCAGCACCACCGCGGCTCCCGCCTGCCCGGGCAGCTCGCCGAGGCTGCCGTCGACGTCCTCGACCAGCGCCGGTGCGCCGGTCTCCAGGACCTGGGCGAGGACCGGCGCGTCCGGCGCGAAGTGCTCGGGAGCGTTGTCGCCGCCCGCCCAGGCCGCCCTGCGCAGCCCTCCGCCGTCGCGCAGCAGCACCACCGTCCAGGACGCCGACGCGAGCTCGACCGCCCGCTGGGCGATGAGCTGCAGCGCGTCCTGCGCCGTCGCACCGGCGAGGAGCTGGGCGTTGATCTCCGCGGTCGCCTCCAGCCACCGCTCGCGCATCCGCGACCGCTCGAACAGCCTGGCGTTCTCCACCGCCACACCGGCCGCGGCCGCCAGCGCCGCCAGCACGACCTCGTCGTCGGGGGTGAAGTCGCCGCCGCCGATCTTCTCGGTCATGTAGAGGTTGCCGAACACCTCGTCGCGCACGCGCACGGGCACGCCGAGGAAGCTGTGCATCGGCGGGTGGTTCGCCGGGAAGCCGACCGACGCGGCGTGCTCGCTCAGGTCGTGCAGGCGGATCGCCCTCGGCTCCTTGATGAGCAGCCCGAGCAGGCCCTTGCCCTCGGGCAGATGACCCATGTGCGCGCGAGTCTCGGGATCGATGCCGACGTAGACGAACTGCGAGAGGTTGTGCCGAGAGCCGAGCACGCCCAGCGCGCCATAACGGGCCCCCACGAGTTCCACGGCGGCCTGCACGATCCGTTGCAGGGTCGAGTCCAGCTCCAGACCGGCGCCGACCGCGAGCACCGCGTCGAGCAGGCTCTGCATCTTGTCCCTGGTCGACCCGATCTCGGCCAGCCGCTCGCGCATCTCGTCGAGCAGGTCGTCCAGCCGCAGCCCGCCCAGCAGGCTTCGCGAAAGTTTCTCGTCGGGTCCGCTCACGGATCAAGCTTTTCACGGGCCGGGTGCGACGCCAAGCGATCCCGGTCAGGTCGGGACCTTCGACGCTGGGACCACCCGATCGCGTCGCGAACAGTGGTGGGACAACACGTTCGACCAGGTGACACGACGAGGTGAAGGACATGGCTCAGGTGACGACGGCGCTGGGACTGACGCCCGAACAGGTCGAGCGGGCGCTCGCGACCGCCGCACTGGCGCCCTCGGTCCACAACACGCAGCCCTGGCGGTTCCGCGTCCGCCGCGACCGGATCGAGCTGCACCCGGACCCGTCCCGCAAGCTCGCGGCCACCGACCCCGAGGACCGCGAGCTGCGGCTGTCCTGCGGTGCCGCGCTCTACAACCTGCGCCTCGCGCTGCAGGACCTGGGCGTGCGCCCGCTGGTCACCGTGCTGCCCGGCCAGGACGCGCCCGGCGCGCTCGCGGTCGTTCGCCGCGGCGGCACGCTCAAGATCGACGACGAGCACCGCGCCCTGCTGAGGGCCGTGCCGCACCGGCGCACCAACCGCAAGCCGTTCCTGGAGGCGACCGTCGACCCGCGGCAACGGCACGCGCTGGTCCGGGCCGCCGAGCTGGAACGCTCCTGGCTGCACGTCGTCACCACGCGAGAGGACCGGGCCCAGCTCAAGAAGCTCGTCCAGCGCGCGCACGAGATCCAGCTCCACGACGAAGCCGTGCAGGCGGAGCTCGCGGCGTTCACCGGCCACCGTCCCGGCGCGACCGACGGCGTGCCGCCCGTGTCCGCCGGCGTGCGGCCGGCGATGCAGGACGAGTGGGTGTTCCGCGACTTCCAGGGCCCGGAACGCCGGCCCGGCAAGGACTACGAGTCCGACCCGCTCGTCGTGGTCCTCTGCTCGTTCTACGACGGCCCGCTCGGCGATCTGCAGGCGGGCCAGGCGTTGCAGCGCGTCCTGCTCACGGCGACCACGCACGGCCTGTCCGCGTCGTTCCTGTCCCAGCCGGTCGAGGTGCGCCGCGTCCGCGAGGACCTGCGGCGCGCGCTCGGTGGCCTGCTCGTGCCGCAGACCGTGCTGCGCCTGGGGTTCAGCACGCCGGTGCCGCCCACACCGCGCCGCTCCGTCGCCGAGCTGTTGATCGAGTCCGGCGAGCACGCACCCTGCTGACGAGACCCCTCACGCGGCGACCTGCGGGCGTGCGATGCCCACAGGTCGCGCCGTGCCATGCCCAGGCAGCAGGCCCTTAGGTCCCACGGCGCCGGGGACCACGGGCCCTGCGCCCCGGCCACCGGCCCCGAGAAGCTGGAACCGACGAACCCCACGAGGAGGAACCACGTGACCACCGACCTGGAGCTGGTCGACGCGTACTGGCGGGCCGCCAACTACCTGTCGGCGGGCCAGATCTACCTGATGGACAACCCGCTGCTGACCGAACCGCTGACGCCGCAGCACATCAAGCCGAGGCTGCTCGGCCACTGGGGCACCACACCGGGCCTCAACTTCGTCTACGCGCACCTCAACCGGGTCATCCGGGAGCGCGACCTCGACGTGCTGTTCGTGACCGGCCCCGGTCACGGCGGTCCCGCGCTGCTGGCCAACACGTGGCTGGAGGGCACCTACAGCGAGACCTACCCGGACGTGCCGCGGGACGGCGACGGCATGCACGCGCTGTTCCGGCAGTTCTCCTTCCCCGGCGGCGTGCCGAGCCACGTGGCGCCCGAGGTGCCGGGATCGATCCACGAGGGCGGCGAGCTGGGCTACTCGCTGGCGCACGCGTTCGGTGCCGCGTTCGACAACCCCGGCCTGATCGTGGCCTGCGTGGTCGGTGACGGCGAGGCGGAGACCGGACCGCTCGCGACCAGCTGGCACGCCGGCAAGTTCCTCAACCCCCGGACGGACGGCGCGGTGCTGCCGATCCTGCACCTCAACGGCTACAAGATCGCCAATCCGAGCCTGCTGGCGCGGATCCCGCACGACGAGCTGGACGCGTTGCTGCGCGGTTACGGCTACGCCCCCTACTACGTCGAGGGCGACGAACCGAAGCCGATGCACGCGCGCATGGCCGAAGTGCTCGACGAGGTCGTGGACGAGATCCACCGGATCAAGGACACCGACGACCGGCCGCGGTGGCCGATGATCGTGCTGCGCAGCCCGAAGGGGTGGACCGGTCCGTCCGAAGTGGACGGAGTGCCGGTCGAGAACACCTGGCGCGCCCACCAGGTCCCGCTGGCAGGTGTGCGGGACAACCCGGAGCACCTGCGTCAGCTGGAGTCCTGGCTGCGCAGCTACCGCCCGGACGAGCTCTTCGACGCCGGCGGCGCGCCCCGCGAGGAACTCTCCGCGCTCGTACCGGACGGCAACCGCCGGATGGGCGCGACACCCCACGCCAACGGCGGATTGTTGCTGCGAGAGCTGAAGATGCCGGGCATCCGCGACCACGCCGCGGAGGTCGTGAAGCACGGCACCACGCACTCCGAACCGACCAGAGCCCTCGGGCGGATGCTGCGCGACGTCGTCAGCCTCAACGCCGACGCGCGCAACTTCCGCGTCTTCGGACCGGACGAGACCGCCTCGAACCGGCTCGACGCCCTGTTCGAGGTCACCGGAAAGCAGTGGCAGGCCGAGACGTTGCCGGTCGACGAGCACCTCCAGCACGACGGCCGGGTCGTCGAGGTGCTGTCCGAGCACCTGTGCCAGGGCATGCTGGAGGGCTACCTGCTCACCGGCAGGCACGGGCTGTTCAACTGCTACGAGGCGTTCATCCACATCGTCGACTCGATGTTCAACCAGCACGCCAAGTGGCTCAAGACCAGTCGGCACCTGGAGTGGCGCCGGCCCGTCGCGTCGCTCAACTACCTGCTCAGCTCGCACGTGTGGCGGCAGGACCACAACGGGTTCTCCCACCAGGACCCCGGCTTCATCGACCACGTGATGAACAAGAAGGCCGAGGTCGTCCGGGTCTACCTGCCGCCGGACACGAACACGCTGCTGTCGGTGGCGGACCACTGCCTGCGCAGCAGGGACTACGTCAACGTCGTCGTGGCGGGCAAGAACGAGACCCCGGACTGGCTCTCCATCGACGAAGCCGCGTTGCATTGCGCGCGTGGGGCGGGCATCTGGGACTGGGCGAGCAACGACTCCGACGAACCCGACGTCGTGCTGGCGTGCGCAGGAGACGCGCCGACCGTCGAGGTGCTCGCCGCGACCGGCCTGCTGCGCGAACACCTGCCGCAGCTGCGCGTGCGGGTGGTCAACGTCGTCGACCTGATGCGCCTGCAGCCCGACACCGAGCACCCGCACGGCATGCCGGACCGCGAGTTCGACGCGCTGTTCACCACCGACAAGCCGGTGATCTTCGCCTACCACGGCTACCCGTGGCTGATCCACCGCCTGACCTACCGCCGCGCCAACCACCACAACCTGCACGTCCGCGGGTACAAGGAGGAAGGCACCACGACCACGCCGTTCGACATGCTCGTGCTCAACGACATGGACCGGTACCGGCTGGTGATCGACGTCGTCGACCGCGTGCCCGGTCTCGGGCAGAAGGCCGCGCGGCTGCGGCAGCTCATGCAGGACCAGCGCGCACGGCACCACACGTGGATCCGCGAGCACGGCGAGGACCTGCCCGAGGTGCGCGACTGGACCTGGCGGTGACGCTCTCCGGGAACGTGCTCGTGGTCAACGCAGGCTCGTCCAGCCTGAAGCTGCGCGTGCTCGGCGAGGACGACGCCGTCCTCGCCGAGCGGCACGTGGAACGCTGGTCGGGAGAAGTCCGGCCGCTGAAGGACTTCCTCGCCACCGCGCCCGAGGTCCACGCGGCCGGGCACCGGGTCGTGCACGGCGGATCCGCGTTCACCAGCGCCACCGTGCTCGACGACGAGGTCGTCCGGCGCATCGGCGCGCTCACCGCGCTGGCCCCGCTGCACCAGCCCCGTGCGCTCACCGGCATCGCGGCGGCCCGGGAGCTGCTGCCGGACGTGCCGCAGGTCGCCTGCTTCGACACCGCGTTCCACACCACGATGCCACCGGCCGCGACGACCTACGCCGTGCCCGAGGCGTGGCGCCGGAAGTGGGGCCTGCGCAGGTACGGGTTCCACGGTCTGTCGCACGCCTACGCGTCCCGCCGCGCCTGCGAGCTGGCCGGTCGGCCGGGTGCCCGCGTGGTGAGCTGCCACCTCGGTTCCGGCGCCTCGCTCGCGGCTGTCGCGAACGGACGGTCGGTCGACACCACGATGGGCTTCACCCCGCTGGCGGGCCTGGTGATGGCGACCCGCAGCGGTGACGTCGACCCCGGTCTGCTGGTGTGGCTGCAACGCGCCGGGCTCCACCTCGACGAACTGGAGGACGGCCTGGAGCACCACTCGGGGCTCGCCGGGCTGTCCGGGGTCGGCGGCGATCTGCGGGACGTCCGCCAGGCCGCCGAGCAAGGAGACGAACGCGCCGACCTCGCGCTGCAGGTGTACGTGCACCGGTTGCGCCAGGGCATCGCCGCCATGGCCGCGTCCCTGGGCGGGATCGACCTGCTCGTGTTCACCGGCGGCGTGGGCGAACACGACGCCGCGCTCAGAGCGGACACCGTCAGCGGCTTGAAGTTCCTCCGGATCGAGCAGGTCCTGGTGGTCGAGGCACGTGAGGACGTGGAGATCGCCGCCCAGACGCGTCAGGCGTCGAGCGCGGCCGTGCCGAGCACGTCGAGCAGCGCCAGAGCCTCCGCGCCGGACGATCCCGGCGGCGCGCTGTAGAGCACCAGGTGCTGGTCGCGGTCCGCGAGCACCAGCGTGTCGCAGTCGACCGTGACGTCCCCGACGGCCGGGTGGCGGAACGTCTTCTGCAGCATCGGCGCGGGCTCCACGTCGTGCCGTTCCCAGAGCCCGGCGAAGTCCGGGCTCGCGGCGCGGAGCTCGTCCACGAGGCCGCTCACCTCGGGGTCGGCCGGGTAGCGCGCCAGGGTGACGCGGAGCTGCTGGACCACGTGGTGCCGGAACTCGGCCGCGTCCGAAATCCCGTACGGCGGTGTGCTCCGCGACCCGAGGAACGCCCGCCGCGCGAGGTTGCGGTCCTTCGGGGTGAGCCGCGCGAAGTCCTCCAGCAACGCGGCCGCGAGGTCGTTCCACGCCAGCACCTCGAACACCGCGGAGATCACGATGGCGGCGGTCTGCGGCAACCGTTCGAGCAGCGCGAGGATGCTCGGGCGGACGTCGCGGCGGTGCAGCCGGACGCGGGTCGGCGCGGTGCCGGCGAGGACGTGCAGGTGGTCCGACTCGGCCTCGGTGAGCCGCAGCGCACCCGCGATCCCGGCGAGCACCTCGCCCGACGGTCGTGGTGCCCTGCCCTGTTCCAGCCGCACGTAGTACTCGGTGGAGATGTGCGCGAGGACCGCCGCCTCCTCCCGCCGCAGCCCCGGTGTGCGGCGGCGCGGTCCGGACGGAAGGCCGACGTCCTCCGGCCGCAGCCGTTCGCGACGGCTGCGGAGGAACGCCCCGAGCTCCTGTTTGTCCACACCCCGAGTCTGCCCTCCGCACGGCCGCGGATCCTGGTACCGCCGGTACCTGAATCCGGTCCTCGGGTCCGCCCAGACTGCGATCATGACGCAGAACCTCACTCCCATCGGCCTGCTGACCGGCAAGGTCGTGTTCATCACCGGGGCCAGCCGAGGCATCGGCGCGGCGGCCGCCAGGCTCTTCGCCGCCGAGGGCGCCGCTGTCGTGCTCGCCGCCCGCGGCACCGACGCCCTCGACCAGGTCGTCGCGGAGATCCGGGACAAAGGCGGTGTCGCCGACGCCGTCGCGCTGGACCTGGCCGACCGCGCGAGCATCCGCGCCGCCGTGGACCGCGTCGACGAGCTGCACGGACGGCTCGACGGCGCCTTCAACAACGGCGCGGTCGTCCAGCGGCCCGGCCCGCTCGACACCACCAGCGACTCCGACATCGACCTGCAGTTCGAGGTGAACTTCCGCGCGCACTGGACCGCGATGACCGCCGAAGCCGCCCTCATGCGCCGGCACGGGGGCGGGGCGATCGTCAACACCTCCAGCATCGGCAGCCGCCGTGCGAACCCTGCGTTGCCCGCCTACGGCGCCATGAAACGCGCGCTCAACAGCATCACCGAGACCGCGGCCGTGACCTGGGCCCGCGAGGGCATCCGGGTCAACGGCATCACGCCCGGCGGCACCGCCACGAAGATGATCGACGACTGGGAAGCGGCCACCCCCGGCATCATCGAGCACATCAACGCGATGTCCCCGGTCGGGCGCATGGCCGAGCCGCGTGAGGTCGCGGAGGTGGCCGCGTGGTTGCTCAGCGACCGCGCGTCGATGGTGACCGGCGCGATCGTGCCGGTCGACGGCGGTGCCGGCGCCTGAATTCAAAGCGCATTTCCACGGCGTGCGGAAAATGCGGGACACAAGTGTCCGGTGAGTCCACAATTGGCCGTCCGCGCAGGTCAGAAGCACAACTGACCTGGCCACAAATGGGAGTTACCTCACCGTTGCAAGAACGTTAGGCTCCGAGTTCCGTCAGGTCCGACCGAATTCTGGAGGGTGATCCCGCTGAGCCACTCCGCGCAGCCGCGTTTCCTGCATCAGGGCTGCATCTACGGCAGTGACGCGGAGTTCCTCGCGATGGCCGTGCCGTTCGTGCTCGATGGACTGCATCGCGACGAACCCGTGCTGGTCGCCACAACAGCGGCGCACCGGGAGCTCCTGCAGGACGAGCTCGGGCCGGACGCCGGGGTGGAGTACGCCGAGCCGGAGCACTTCGGCCTGCGCCCGCCGCAGCGGGCCACCGCGCTGCACCGGCACTGGACCCGTCACCGGCGCGCCGAATCGGTGCGGGTCCTGGTCGAACCGGAGTGGACCGGCCGGTCGGACCGCGAGGTGTCCGCGTGGCAGCGCATGGAGGCGGCGCTCAACGTCGTGCTGGCCGACACCAGCATCTGGATGATCTGCCCGTACGACGAAAGAACCGTGAGCGCCGGCATCGTCGACGACGCCCGCCGCACCCATCCCGAGTGCGTGGTGGGGCATCGCGCGGAACCGTCCCGCGAGTTCGTGCGGCCGGAGGAGTTCGCGCGGTCGCACGTGGAGGCGCGTCCCGGCCCCGCGGACGAGCTCCACCGCTTCGAGGGCGACCTGGTCGCAGTCCGCAGGTACGTGCTCAGGACGGCCTCGGCGCTGTTGCGGCGCAACGAGGACGCGGTGGGCATGTTCGGCATCGCCGCGGGTGAGGCGATCGCCTACCTGATGGCCCAGGGCGTCGGCCGGGCGACGGTGTGGGTCCGCAGGGCGGCCGGGCGGGTGGTCTGCACGCTGCACAGCGACCAGCCGCTCGGCCACGTGCCGGCGTTCCTCGGCTACCGGCCGCCGGGCCACGCGCGGGAGCCGGGTGACGGCCTGTGGCTCACCAACCAGATCTGCGAGTGGCTCGACGTCACCTCCGACGCGTCCGGGTGCACGATCGAGCTGGCCATGCCGTTCGGGGCGGCCGACGAGCTGCGCCGCGCCGAAAGCACCCGGCTCGCCTTCGGCTAGCTCGCCCGAGGTCGATGAAGGGAACATTCCTACACCTCAGGTGGAGCAAGGTTCCCTTCATCTAACTCACCCAGCCGCGCACCAGCGCCGTCCACCCGTCGACGCCGGTGCCTCGGGTGGCGGAGAGCCTCAGCAAGGTGGCGCGCGGGTTCACCGCGGCGAGGTTGCGGACGAACGTGTCCACCTCGAAGTCCAGGTGCGGCAGCAGGTCCGTCTTGTTCAGCACGACGACGTCCGCGGCGGAGAACATGTGCGGGTACTTCAGCGGCTTGTCCTCGCCCTCGGTGACCGACGTGAGCACCACGCGGTGCCGCTCGCCCAGGTCGAACAACGCCGGGCAGACCAGGTTGCCGACGTTCTCGACGAACACCACCGAACGCGCGGGCGGTGCCAGGTCCCGCAACGCGGCCGCCACCATGCCCGCGTCGAGGTGGCAGCCGGCGCCGGTGTTCAGCTGGACCACCCGGCACCCGGCCGCGCGGATCCGGTCGGCGTCGCGCGAGGTCTCCTGGTCGCCCTCGACCACCGACACCACGGGATCACCGGAGAGGTCCGCGATCGTGCGTTCCAGCAGGGTCGTCTTGCCCGAACCCGGTGAGCTCATCAGGTTCACCGCGACGACGTCCCGTTCCGCCAGCCACTCCCGGTTGACCGCGGCCAGGTCGTCGTTGCGGGCCAGCACGCGCTGCTCCAGCGCGACGGTCACGGTGCCACATCCGCAGGTCCCGCACATGCCGACACAACCTCCACTGACTTGATGCGAACGTCCTTGCCGGACAACACCTCCGCGTCCACGCTCCCGCAGGCGGGGCACGGCACGACGAACCACTCGGCCTCGTGCTCCCCCGCGCAGGCACGGCAGCGGGCACGCCCGGCGGGTTCGGTGATCTCCAGCCGGGCCCCCTCGACGGTGGTGCCCTCGGCCACCAGGTCGAAGCAGAACCGCACCGCGTCGGCCACCACGCCGGACAACCGGCCGATCTCCAGCCGCACCACGGCGATCCTGCGGTCCCCCAACCGCTCGGTGATCGCCGCGACGACCTCCTGGACGATCGACACCTCGTGCACTCAGCAGATCCTCGGCAGCGGGTCCCCGACCAGCACGTCGCAGATCCTGGTGCCGCCGAACGCGGTCCTCAGCAGCACCAGGCCGGACGGGTCGGCGGCGATCCGTCCGATGATCGACGCCTGCGCGCCCAGCGGATGTCCGCGCAGCGCCTCCAGCGCCCGATCCGCCTGCGCCCCGTCGACCACGGCGACGAACCGGCCCTCGCAGGCCACGTACAGCGGGTCGATGCCGAGCAGTTCCCCCGCGCCCCGCACCTCCGGCCGCACCGGGACCGCGTCCTCGTCCACGACCACGGCGACACCGGCCGAGCCCGCGATCTCGTTCAGCACGGTCGCGACACCGCCGCGGGTGGCGTCGCGCATGATCCGCACGCCGGGCGCGGCCAGCAGCAGGGTGTGCACGACGTCGTGCAACGGCGCGGTGTCCGAGACCAGGCCCTCCGCCTCGATGCCGAGATCGCCGCGCGCGAGCATGATCGTGACGCCGTGGTCGCCGATCGGTCCGGACACCAGCACCGCGTCGCCCGGCCGCACCCCGGACATCCCGAGACCCCAGTCGTGCCCGACCACGCCGACCCCGGCGGTGTTGAGGTAGCAGCCGTCGCCCTTGCCGCGTTGCACGACCTTCGTGTCGCCGGTGACGATGTGGACGCCCGCGGCGTCCGCGGCCGCCCGCATCGAACCGGTGATCCGCACCAGGTCGGCGACCGGGAAGCCCTCCTCCAGGATGAACCCGGCGGTCAGGTAGAGCGGGCGGGCACCGGAGACGGCCAGGTCGTTCACCGTGCCGTTGACCGCGAGGTCGCCGATGTCGCCGCCGGGGAAGAACAACGGCGTCACCACGAACGAGTCCGTCGTCAGCGCGAGCCGCGAGCAGCCGATCTCCAGCTCGGCCGCGTCACCGAGCGGTTCGAGGCGCGGGTTGCGGAACGCCTCCAGGAAGATCGCGTCGACCAGCGTCTTGGTCGCCTTGCCGCCGGCACCGTGCGCGAGGGTGATCCGCTCCTCCTTCACCTGGGCACGTCGCCGGCGGGCCCGTTCGATGCGGTCCAGCACCTGCTGTTCTCTTTCCGAGGTGCTCATCTGACGCTCGCTTCCCTGGTGAACCGGCCGAAGTTGTAGTAGGCGGCGCACGCGCCCTCCGGCGACACCATGCAGGTGCCGATCGGCGTCTCCGGGGTGCAGGCGGTGCCGAACACCTTGCACTCCCACGGTTTCAGCACGCCCTTGAGCACCTCGCCGCACTGGCACGCCTTCGGGTCCGCCACCCGCACGCCCGGCACGTCGAACAGCCGCTCGGCGTCGAAGCGGGCGTACTCCTCGCGCATCCGCAGCGCCGAGTGCGAGATGAACCCGAGCCCGCGCCACTCGAAGTACGGCCGCAGCTCCATCACCTCGGTGATCACCCGCAGCGCGGTCGGGTTCCCCTGCCACGGCACGACTCTGGCGTACTGGTTCTCGACCTCGGCCCGGCCGTCGCGGACCTGGAGCATCAGCCGGTGGATCGACTGCAGCACGTCCAACGGCTCGAACCCCGCCACCACGAGCGGTTTCCCGTAGTCGCGCGCGATGAACCGGTACGGCTCGCACCCGATCACCGTGGACACGTGACCGGGCCCGAGGAACCCGTCGAGCCGCTGGTCCGGCGAGTCCAGGATCGCCTTGATCGCCGGGAGGATCGTGACGTGGTTGCAGAAGACGCTGAAGTTCTCCAGGCCCTCCTTCGCCGCCCGCAGCACGGTCATCGCGGTCGACGGTGCCGTGGTCTCGAACCCGATGGCCATGAACACGACCCGTGCGTCCGGCCGCTGCCGCGCGATCTTCAGCGCGTCCAGCGGCGAGTAGACCATGCGGATGTTCGTGCCCTCGGCGTTGGAGTCGAAGAAGTTCCCGCCGCTGCCGGGCACGCGCATCATGTCGCCGAACGACGTCATCAGCACGTCCGGTTGCCGCGCGATGTGGATGGCGTCGTCGATCCGTCCCATCGGGATCACGCAGACCGGGCAGCCGGGACCGTGCACGAGCGTGATGTTCGCCGGCAGGTAGTCCTCGATGCCGTGCTTGTAGATGGTGTGCGTATGGCCGCCGCAGACCTCCATGAACTTGTACTCGCGGCCGGGCTCGCACAGACCGGCGATCTCCTTCGCCAGCGCCCTGGCCTTGGCCGCGTCCCGGAACTCGTCGACGAACCGCACGTTGCACCGCCTAGTCGATGTGGGAGTCGCGGAGGGCGTCCAGCTCGTCCTGGTAGGCCTTGCCGAGGGTCTCCAGGAACTCCAGGGCCGACCGGGCCTCCTCCTCGTCGATCTTCGACAGCGCGAAGCCGACGTGGATGAGCACCCAGTCGCCCACGCGCACGCCCTCGTCCTGCAGCAGCCCGATGTTGATGGTCCGGCGGACACCGTTGACGTCCACCTTCGCGAGGTCCTGGTGCTCGGTCAGGACTTCGACGACTTCGCCGGGAATACCGAGGCACACGGGTCACCTGCCGGGGTTCGTGACGAGGTCGACCACCGCACCCGCCGCCGTGCCGACCGCGCGCTCGACGCTCGGGCTGAGGCCCATCCGGTAGTCGAGCACCTCGGGTTCGCACCCGACCAGCACGACCCTGCGCGGTGCCTCGCCCAGCCACGCCAGCAGGTTCAGCACCACGTCGGGCTGCATCCCGTGGGCGTCGAGGCACGGGGTCTGCTCCGCCTTCGCGGTGTCCAGCTCGATCACGTGCACGGTGCCCGCCTCGTCGCCGCGGGCGGTGGCGTCGACGAGAACGGTCAGCTCGTAGTCCGCTCCGGCGAGGTCGTAGGCGAGGTGCAGGCCGCGCACACCGTAGTCGGCGACCTTCACCCACGCCGGCAGCTCGACGCCCGCCAGCCTCCTGACCACCTCGACGCCGAACCCGTCGTCCGCGAGGAAGACGTTGCCGATGCCCGCGACCAGCACCCTCGCCGTCACAGGGGCTCGACCTCGTCCGGGGTGAAGTAGCGGTACAGGCCGCACTCCGCGAGCAGGTCGGCGGCGGCGTCGTCGTCGAGGGTGACGGCGAGGTGGGTTTTGCCGTCCACATCGGACAGGACTTCGCGGACGACGGCGGTCCGGTCGTGCAGGAACATGTCCTGGGCGTCGGCGTTGCGGGACGGCCGCAGGCGGACCCTGGCGCCCTTGCCGATCGCCGTGCGCATGGTGCCGTGCAACGCCTCCAGCTCCGCCGGCGGCAGCCCTTCCACCCGGTCCAGCAGGTCCGCGACCTTCGCATCGGTCGCCCGGACCTGCCGCTTCTCCTCCTCGGTCAGCGTCAGCGTCCGCAACGTCAGCAGCTCGTCGATCTCCGTGCCGTCGAACAGGTCTCCGTGACTCTGCGCGGCGACCTCCGGGTGGTCGTACAGGATGATCGGCGCGCACAGCACCGTGTCCGCCCGCCCCGGCGCCCCCACCAGCACCGGCCAGGTCCGTTCGTTGCGGCACTCCGCGGTGGCGGCGGCAGCCCAGTCCGGCGGCTCGACCAGCGACAGGAACTCGCCACCGGTCACCGAAAGCAACATGTGCGCCGACAGCAACGCGCACCGCAGCGCCGCATTCCGTTCCGCGTGCGGCTGTTCCCAGCCGGAGGTGTTGCGCACCTGCACGGTCAGCCGCATCAGGCCGGGCGGCACGAAGCTCGTCCGCAACGTCACCGACCCGCTCAGCGCGCATCGCCGACGCACCAGCCGCGCCCCGGCGCCGACCATCTCGACGTCCTCGCCGCCGTCCACCGAGAACGGGAACTCGGCCCCCACCCCCAGCAGCTCCCCCACCGCCAGGACGACGTCGACCTCGCGCTCCACCGCCTCGTCCCACGACGTGTGCTCGCGCCCGGCCACGGTCACCGACGGCACCGCCCGGAAGCCGTCGCCGTCGGCCACCTCGGCCACCCGCTCCTGCAGCTGCAGGAACCGCAACCGCAGGTGCAGCACCGCGCCGGGACTCGGCACGAGGAGCAGCTCGGCCTGCGAGTCCGGGTGCTCCCCGCCGAGCGTGAACGACGGCGGCATCAGCACGCCCCACTGCCAGCGCAACCGGTTCTTCTGCGCGGACGCGCGGTACGGGTAGAGCAGGTAGCCCTCGTACAGCACGGCGTCGGCGATCGCCTTCGCCAGGTCCATGGCGCGCGTCATCGCGCCTCCAGAGCGGCCACGGTCAGCTCCCACAGCACGTGGTAGAGCGTCGTCTGCGCCTCCTGGATCCGGTGCACCGACGGCGACGGCACCACGAACAGGTGGTCGATGTCGCGCGAGGTGGCCATCGTGCCGCCGTCACCGCCCGCGAAGCCGACGGTGAGCAACCCGCGCCGCCGCGCCTCGGCGAACGCCGGTGGCAGGTTGGTGGAGCTGCCACTGGTCGACAGGCCGACCGCGATGTCGCCGGCCCGGCCGAACGTCGCGATCTGGCGGGAGAACACCACGTCGAAGCCGACGTCGTTGGAGAGCGCGGTGATCACCGCGATGTCGTTGGTGAGGCCGATGGCGGGCAGCGGGGACGGTGAGCCGAGGAACAGGCTCGCGAGGTCCTGGGCGTCGGTCGAGCTGCCGCCGTTGCCGAACGCCAGCAGCCTGCCGCCGCGGGCGAACCGCTCGGCCATCGCCTGCGCGCAGACTGCCAGGCGACCGCCGTCGGTGGCGAACACCTTCTCCCGCAACGTGATCGCGTCCTTCACCTTCTCCCGGGTGGACTCCGCCACCTGGGCCAGCAGAGCATCCACATCGGACGGACGATCGGACAGGAACGGGTACAGGGCCTCGGTCATGCCGGCACCACCGCGATCGCCTCACCGGCGTGCAGCAGCACGACGTCGCCGACGCCGGCGGTCACCAGGGCGACGCTGACCTCCTGGAAGCGGCCGTCCTCCGCCCACACGATCGCCATGTCCTCGTCGAGCAGGCGCACCACGGTGCCGGGCTCGGCCACGTCGGAGCACGTCACGCAGATGTCCGCACGGCACTCCTCGGGGTTCACGCGGCCTCCAGGAACACGTGGGTCAGCTCCCACAGCAGGTGGTAGGCGGTGACGTGGATCTCCTTGACCACCAACGGGTCGGCAGACCGCGCGAGCAGGACGTGGTCGGCCACCAGCCGGCCCTCCCCTCCGGACAGCGCGACGGTGAGCATGCCGAGCTCACGCGCAACCTCCAGGCCCCGCACCACGTTGGCACACGAGCCGTCCGCGGACAGGCCCAGCGCGATGTCACCCGGCTCGCCGAGGCAGCGCAGGGAGTGGGCGAACGTCTCGGCGAACCCGGCGCGTGCGGCCACGCCGGTGAGGGTGGCGACGTCGGCGGCGAGCGAGAGGGCGGGCAGGGCGCGTTTGCCGACGATCACGGGGTGGACGAACTCCACCGCGACGTGCTGGGCGTCGGTGCTCGGGCCGCCGTTGCCGAAGACGACGAGCTTTCCTCCCGCGCGGAACCGGTCGGCCATCCGGTGGCAGATGCGGGCGATCTCCTCGGCCTGGCCGGCGAGATCAGCCAAAGGGACCGTGCGACGCCGTGACAATTCGTTGAAGCGGTAGGCACGATCTGTAGTCGAAGCTTTTGGCACGAGCCCTTCTTCACCTTGGAAACTGTTTTTCACAGCGGGTGAGGTTTACTTCACGACCACCGCGCGGCGCAAGAGGCGATTATTCCCGGCGACCCGGCAATAGGTGAACCGGATTCGCGGATCAGCGAAACGGCATGTCGCCGAACCGGTCCTGCACCCGCCGCAGCTCGCGCAGCCGGGGCTCGGTCTCCCCACCGGCCCAGCGGCTCACGGTCTTGACCGACACGCCGAGCTGCCGCGCGGCCGCCTCCCTGGTGACGCCTTCCCTGCGCAGCACCTCGGTGATCCACTCGGCGAAGCTCGACGGCGCCGCACCGGACAACTCTGACCTGGCCGAAGTCGACTCGTTTGGCCGCACTCCATCCGGGTGAACCACGGACGGCAGCACGTCGAACTCGACCCGGTCCGGATAGGTCCGGCAGGACACCTGGAGCTTCCCGCCGGGACCGGCCGCGGCCAGCAGGACGTCCATGATCGTCTTGCTCAGCTCGCGGTGGTCGGCGTCGGGCAGCGGGCCGTCCGGCAGGCACCGGCGGATGAAGTCCTGTATTTCCGGAACCGACGAAGGCCGTGCCGGGAAGGCCCTCGTCAGCACGACGACGGGGAAGATCTCGATCGACTCGGCCACCCAAACCGTCCCTTTCGCCGTGCTCGCGACAGCATTGTCCCCCGCCATTGACACTTCAGTCTTGCGACAGGCCGCGGGAAAGGTCTAGCGTTGCGGCTCCCGACCGCCCTGAAGGTGGAATATTCCAGGTTCTCGAATGACCAGAGCCATTGTTCACCCCGTGGAGGTGTCCTGAGATGACCAGGGCCGAACCGGTGGTGCACGTCCTCTGGATGAACGGCGGTCTCGGCTGCGACGGCGACTCGGTGGCGCTCACCGCGGCGACCCAGCCGAGCATCGAGGAGATCGTCCTCGGCGGCCTGCCCGGTCTGCCGAAGGTCGCGATGCACTGGCCGTTGCTCGACTACGACAGCGGACCGAGCACCGGTGCGGACAGCTTCATCGAGTGGTGGCACCGCGCCGACCGCGGCGAGCTCGACCCGTTCGTGCTGGTCGTCGAAGGATCGGTACCGGACGAGACCAACAAGCCCGCCGGCTTCTGGTGCGGCTTCGGCACCGATCCCGCCACCGGCCAGCCGATCACCACCACCGAGTGGCTGGACCGGTTGGCGCCCAAGGCCACCGCGGTGCTCGCCGTCGGCACCTGCGCCGGCTACGGCGGCATCCACGCCATGGAGGGCAACCCGACCGGAGCCATGGGCGTGCCCGACCACCTCGGCTGGGACTGGCGGTCCAAGGACGGCATCCCGGTCGTGGTCGTGCCGGGGTGTCCCGTGCAGCCTGACAACCTCTCCGAGACCATCCTGCACCTGCTCTACCAGGTCGCCGGCCACGCGCCGATGATCGACCTCGACGAGGCGCTGCGCCCGAGGTGGCTGTTCGAGACGACCGTGCACGAG
>Ga0070710_10000197_pt1 | contig 28159 bp, 27 predicted proteins | sample LARL52metaG_FD_65454 | JGI IMG/M metagenome (GOLD analysis project Ga0070710, IMG submission 65454) | Corn, switchgrass and miscanthus rhizosphere microbial communities from Kellogg Biological Station, Michigan, USA - LAR L5-2 metaG | ecosystem: Host-associated > Plants > Roots > Rhizosphere ...
ACATCGCGGTCGCGGCGGACCCGGGCAGGATCCCATCAATCCAGGGGGCGAGGTACTTCGGCCAATCGGTCATCACATTGAAGAACTTGTCCAGCCCGAACAGGATGGCCGCGACCGTGAATACCGTGCGCAACAGAAGAAATGCCTGGTAAGAGGGGTTCCGGAGGCGCGTGCGATCTACGTAAGCAGCAGTGGCCATGGTTCAGTTCCTTTCTAACGGATAATATCCGTCACGTTAGTAACAAGACGCTTCTATCGTCAATAGTCTTGTACGTTAGAAAGGATGAACGTGCCCTTCGCCGATCGAGACGCCACAGGAATCGGCGCACTATCCGACCCCCTCCGGCGTCGCCTCTACCTGTTCGTGTGCGCACAACCCCATCCGGTCAGCCGCGAACTCGCGGCCGAAGCCCTGGAGCTGGCGCCGCACCAGGCGAAGTTCCACCTCGACCGACTCGAACGCGAGGGGCTGCTCGACTCGTTCTACGCGCGAGTGAGCGGTCGCAGCGGACCTGGTGCCGGGAGGCCCGCGAAGCTGTATCGACGCACCGACCGCGAGATCGCGGTGTCGCTTCCTGACCGCGAATACCAACTTGCGGGCAGGTTGATGGCGGATGCGATCGCCGAGTCGGCCGAAACAGAGACCCCGGTCATCGAGGCGCTACATCGCCTGGCGCGCACCTACGGGCGGCACCTCGGCGACGCGGCAGTCGGTGACCACCTTCCGCGTACCGTCCGCGCGGCACTGGACCTCGCCGTAGAAATCCTCGCAGGCAACGGCTACGAGCCTCGCCCCGAGGACGGCCGAATCCTCATGGCCAACTGTCCGTTTCATGCTCTGGCGCAGGCGCAGACGCAACTCGTCTGTCAGATGAACTACGCACTGATCGGCGGCCTCACCGAGGCGCTGGGACCGCACCGTCCGGTCGCCGAATTGGACCCGGCGCCCGACCGTTGCTGCGTGGTACTCACCGTGCCGCGCGCGGGTTAATGTCGACGAAGCCGCGAAATGCCGAGCGCGCCAAGGGCCCCCACCGCAGCCGCAGCGAGGGCCCCGCGCACGCCGAAACCCTCGCGGAACTGCACGCGCGGAGTGATCTGCGCCGGGCCTGGCGCCTCGACCGGTGCGGGGGCAAGGTTTTCGGTCGACGTCGCCGCCCACGCCGTCGCGAACAGGATCAGCCGCGCGGTGATGTACGCGAACACCATCAGGCCCAGCACCGGACCGAACGCCGCGCCCGCCGGACCGGTCAGCACCGATCGCAGGTAGATGGTTGCCACCTGTTTGAAGACCTCGAAGCCGACTGCCGCGAGTAGTCCCGCCCGAACCGAACTGCGGATGCTCACCGACTCACGTGGCAGCCGAGCGATGATCCAGGTGAACAGCAGCCACGCGATCAGCAGGGACATCACCAGCGACACCACCCGCAGAGCCAGATCGACACCTGGAACATTTTGTAGCCCAAGCAATTTGAGAACATCCTTCATCAGCTCCGAATTGCCGAGCGCAGTCAGCGAGATGGTGACGACGATCGCGATGAACGTGCCGACCAGCGCAGCGAGATCAGACAGCTTGTTGCGGACGAACCCTCGTGGCTCATCACGATGAAACCCCCACATCTGACTGAGCGCCTCGCGGAGATTGGCCATCCAGCCCAGCCCCGCCCATGCGGCAGTGGCCAGGCCGATGACACCCACAGAAGTGCGCGACTTAATCGCCGCGTCCATCAGGTCGACGAGTTGCTCACCGACGTTGCCAGACACCGTTGATTTGATGCGCTCCTCGATGCTGGCTAGCAATTCTGGCTGCCGGGCGAGCACGAACCCGCCGATCGCGAATGCCACCATCAGCAAGGGGAAGATCGCGAACACAGTGAAGTATGTGATCCCGGCGGCGTAGAAATCGCCTTTGCTGTCCTGATACCGCTCCTGCGCCCGCATGACGTGGTCGAACCACGGGTAACGCGCCCGAAAGCGGTCCAGAATCCCAGGTTTGGCCGGCTCCGTCATACCGACCTCCCGCGTGCTAGGGGCGTTGCTGCAAGAACCCTAACCGGTCGTATACCCGCTTGAGCGTCTTCGCAGACACATCCCGCGCGCGCTCCGCACCGGCCGCGAGCACCGATTCGAGTTCGGCGGGATCGGCGAGAAGTTCGTCGACGCGCGTCTTGATCGGGGTGACGAACTCGACGACGGCGTCGGCGGTGTCTTTCTTCAGGTCGCCGTAACCGCGGCCGGCGTAGCCCTCGACGAGCTTGTCGACGTCAGTGCCGGTGACCGCCGACTGGATGGTCAGCAGGTTGGACACCCCGGGCTTGGCGGCCTGGTCGAAGCGGACGTCACGCTCGCTGTCGGTGACCGCCGAGCGGATCTTCTTCGCTGACGCCTTCGGATCGTCCAGCAGGCTGATCAACCCGGCCTCGGTGGGCGCCGACTTGCTCATCTTCGACGTCGGATCCTGCAGGTCGTAGATCTTCGCGGTGGCCTTCTGGATCAGCACGTCGGGCACGACGAACGTGTCGGGGAACCGGGAGTTGAACCGTTGCGCGACATCGCGGGCGAGCTCGAGGTGCTGGCGCTGATCCTCACCGACGGGCACCAGATCGGTGTCGTAGAGCAAGACGTCGGCGGCCATCAGGACCGGATAGGTGAACAGCCCGACGGTAGTGGCTTCGCTGCCTTCCTTGAGCGATTTGTCCTTGAACTGCGTCATCCGCGACGCCTGGCCGAAACCGGTGAAACAGCCCAGCACCCAAGCGAGTTCGGCGTGCGCGGGAACATGGCTCTGCACGAAGATCGTGCTGCGGGACGGGTCGATGCCAAGCGCCAGATATTGCGCCGCCGTCACCAGCGTGCGCTTGCGCAGCTGCTCGGGGTCCTGCGGGATCGTGATGGCGTGCAGGTCGACCACGCAGAAGAACGCGTCGTAGTCGTCCTGCATACCCACCCACTGGCTGATCGCACCCAATGCGTTGCCAAGATGCAGCGAGTCCGACGTGGGCTGCACACCCGAGAAGACGACACGGCGAGAACCAGCGGAAATGCTCATGATGCGTCAATCTTTTCACACGGACGCGAGCGATTTCGGCGGCGCCTAGCCTGCGGATTCGGAGGACGGCAAGATCCGCGGGCGGTTCTGCTCCTGGACTTGGTCCATCGCCCGTCGTGCGAACACCCACCGCTCGGTGATCGCCATCTGCCCGCGTCCCCTGCCAAGGAAGGTGACGAACCACGAGATGACGGCCATGAGACGGTTGCGGCTGCCGACGAGATAGTAGAGGTGCAAACCCAGCCACGCGAGCCAGGCAAGGAATCCGCCGAACTCCAGCTTGCCGACCTGGCACACCGCGCTGAACCGGGAAACCGTCGCCATGCTGCCTTTGTCGAAGTACTTGAACGGCGTTCGCGCCGTTGGGTCTTCGCCCTTGAGGCCGGCCTTGATCTGCTTCGTTGCGTAGACGGCGCCCTGGATCGCGCCTTGCGCCTGACCGGGCACGCCCGGCACGCTCATCAGGTCTCCGACGACGAAGACGTGCGGATTGCCCTTCACGGTGAGGTCCGGTTCGACGATCACGCGGCCTGCGCGATCGCATTCCGTCCCGTCGGCCTGCTCGGCGATCTGCTTGCCGAGCGGGCTGGCCTGCACGCCGGCCGACCAGACCTTGACAGCGCAGTCGATGCGGTGTTCGGTGCCGTCCTTCTCCTTGACCGTCAGGCCCATGTAGTCGACGTCGGTCACCATCGTGTTGAGCCGGACCTCCACACCCATCTTCTCGAGCCGCCGCTGCGCCTTGAGCCCGAGTTTGGGCCCCATCGGCGGCAGCACCGCTGGCGCCGCCTCGACCAGGATCACGCGAGCCTTGGTCGGGTCGATGGTCCGGAACGCCCCGGCAAGGGTCCGATCTGCGAGTTCGGCGATCTGCCCGACGACCTCGACGCCGGTCGGTCCTGCCCCGACCACAACGAAGGTCAGTCGGCGCTCGCGTTCGGCAGGCGACATAGTCACCTCGGCCGCCTCGAACGCCCCGAGGATCCGGCCGCGCAACTCGAGCGCGTCGTCGACGGTCTTCATCCCTGGGGCGAAGACCTCGAATTGGTCGTTGCCGAAGTAGGACTGCTGGGCGCCCGCCGCGACGATCAAGCTGTCGAACGGCGTAACCCGTTCCCAGTCGAGCAGTTTCGAGGTGACGGTCCGCTTCTGCAGATCGATCGCGACCACCTCGCCGAGCAACACCTCGGCATTCTTCTGTTTGCGCAAGATCATTCGCGTCGCAGGCGCAATCTCACCCACCGACAGAATGCCCGTCGCAACCTGATAGAGCAGCGGCTGGAACAGGTGGTGTGTCGTTTTGGCGATGAGGGTGACATCCACATCTGCGCGCTTCAGTTGCTTGGCGGCGAACAGTCCGCCGAAGCCGGAACCGATGATGACGACGCGATGGCGCCGAGGGGCAATGCTGGACACGGTCACCTAGAGACCTTACCCGTCCGTCGCAACCGCGAGCGTCGGGTTAATACACTTCACCCGGCTTTCGCGTGCCATGACCCGACACTCGTCAGCGCAGGTACTCGACGGTGACCGGCGAGTGGTCGGACCAGCGCAGCGCGTACGCCGCCGCCCGTTCCACCCGCGCTGCGCTCACGCGCGCCGCCAGCCCACGCGTCGCGAGCTGGTAGTCGATGCGCCAACCGGCGTCGTTGTCGAACGCCCTGCCCCGCCATGACCACCACGAGTACGGCCCTGGCCCGTCGGGGTGCAACACCCGAACCACGTCGACCCACCCCGCGGCGAGCAGGTCGGTGAGCCACTGCCGTTCGGCGGGCAGAAAGCCGGACTTCTTCACGTTGCCGCGCCAGTTCTTGATGTCGTTCTCGGTATGCGCGATGTTCCAGTCGCCACACACGACGGCGTCGCGATCGGTCAGCGTCGCCATCCTGTGCGCCAGGGCGGCCATGAACCGCTCCTTCTCGAGCTGGCGGTCGGTGCCTGCCTCACCGGTCTGGATGTAGACGCTCGCGACGGTCAGCCCGTCGATATCGACCTCCACGTAACGGCCGTGAAGCGCGAACTCGTCGGCTCCCAGATCCCGCACCGCCTTGATCGGATGCCGGCTCAACACGGCAACACCGTTGCGGCCCCTGAGATCTCCGCCCGCAGATGCCAGATGCCAGCCGTCGGACAACGCCGGACCGAGCACGGCCGCGAGTTGGTCGTCGTCGGCGCGGGTCTCCTGCAGGCACACCACGTCGGACCTCGTCTCGGCGAGCCACGGCAGCAGGCCGAGGTTCTCCGGCGACCGCTGCTTGATCGCAGCGCGGACGCCGTTGACGTTGATTGTGGTGACGATCACGGGGTCAGACCGTAGCCGACCCCGCCGAAGCCGAACGTTCCGTACCGCTCGAAATTTCGGCGATTCTTCGAGCGGTAAGGAACGTTCGGCGCGAGGCCGGCAAGCTTGCGGTACCGGCGGTATCACCTTTAGGGTCGGGCAGCATGACCGAGCGCGCACCGATACACCTGGGTTCCGGCGACCCAATGGTTTTGCTGCATCCGTTCATGATGTCGCAGAACGTGTGGAAACAAGTCGCGCCGCTCATTGCTGAGACGGGCCGCTACGAGGTCTTCGCGCCCACCATGCCCGGCCACAACGGCGGCGTGAAGGGCAGGTTCTTCCTGGACACGGCCGAGATGGCCGACGACGTCGAGCGCCGAATGGACGCGCTGGGCTGGGAGACCGCCCACATCGTCGGCAACTCGCTCGGAGGCTGGGTGGCCTTCGAACTCGAGCGCCGCGGCCGCGCCCGCACGCTGACCGGCATCGCACCGGCGGGCGGCTGGAGTCACTTCACGCCCGCGAAGTTCGAGATCGTCGGCAAGTTCCTCGCGGGCTTGCCAGTTTGGCTGACCGCCAAGTTGCTCGGCCAGCGGGCGCTGCGCCTGCCGTTCGCCCGCCAGCTTGCGTCTGTGCCGGTCAGTGCCAAAGCCGACGGCCTCAGCGACGCCGACCTGATCGACATCATCGACGACGTCTCCCACTGCCCCGCCTACTACCACCTGCTCGTCAAGGCGCTACTGCTGCCGGGCCTGCGGGAGCTGGCCAATGGCAGCGCGCCGACTCATCTGGTCATCTGCGAGAAGGACCGGGTGCTGCCGCATCCGCGGTTCACCCGCCACTTCACCACGCAGTTGCCCAAGGACACACAGATCACCCATCTCGACGGCGTCGGGCACATCCCGATGTTCGAGGCGCCGCGCCGGATCGCGGACCTGATCGTCGGCTTCGCCGACCGCTACGCGACGCCGCCGCCGCGCAAGGCCATCGGTTAAGCGGCGTCGAGGGACTTCTTGAAGTTGCCTGCGATCGTGTCGAGGAATTCCTCGCTGGTCTGCCACGGCTGCTCTTCGCCGATCAACAGCGCCAGGTCCTTGGTCATCTGACCACCCTCGACGGTGCCGATCACGCTGTCCTCCAACGTGTTTGCGAACTCGATCACGTCGGGGGTGTTGTCCAGCTTGCCGCGATGCTCCAGCCCGCGGGTCCACGCGAAGATCGAGGCGATCGGGTTCGTGGAGGTGGGCTTGCCCTGCTGGTATTGCCGATAGTGGCGGGTGACGGTGCCGTGCGCGGCCTCCGCCTCGACCGTCTTGCCGTCCGGCGTCATCAGCACCGACGTCATCAGGCCCAGTGAGCCGTAGCCCTGCGCCACCAGATCGGACTGAACATCGCCGTCGTAGTTCTTGCACGCCCACACGTAGCCGCCCTCCCACTTCAGGCAGGAGGCGACCATGTCGTCGATCAGCCGGTGCTCGTAGGTCAGCCCCTCGGCGTCGAATCGTTCCTTGTACTCCCCGTCGAAGATGCGTTGGAACTCGTCCTTGAACATCCCGTCGTAGCCCTTGAGGATGGTGTTCTTCGTCGACAGGTAGACGGGGTATTTCTGTTGCAGCGCATAGTTGAACGACGAACGGGCGAAGTCCTGGATCGACTTCTTGAAGTTGTACATGCCCATGATCACCCCGCCGCCCTCAGGGATCTGGACGACGTCGTGCACGATCGGCCCGCTGCCGTCGTCCGGCGTGAAGGTGACGGTGAAAGTGCCTGGGCGGTCGACCTTGAAGTTGTCGGCGCGGTACTGGTCTCCGAATGCGTGACGGCCGATGATGATCGGCTTGGTCCAGCCCGGTACCAGTCGCGGCACATTCTTGATCACGATCGGCGCGCGGAAGATGGTGCCGCCCAGGATGTTTCGGATGGTGCCGTTCGGTGAGAGCCACATCTTCTTGAGATTGAACTCCCTGACGCGGGCCTCGTCGGGCGTGATAGTCGCGCACTTGACGCCGACGCCGTGGCGCTTGATCGCTTCCGCGGCGTCGACGGTGACCTGGTCGTCGGTGGCGTCACGGTGCTCGATGCCGAGGTCGTAGTAGTCCAAGTCCACGTCGAGGTGCGGCAGGATGAGCTGCTCCTTGATCATCTTCCAGATGATGCGGGTCATCTCGTCGCCGTCGAGTTCTACGACTTTGCCTTCGACCTTGATCTTGGACATATTGGCCACCCTACGCGGGCAGGGCCCCCGCAAATCGCTATGTCAGCTGTGCGCGCTCTCCAGCGCCGCGTTCAACGTCTTGCTCGGCCGCATCACCGCCGTGGTCTTATCGCGGTCCGGGTAGTAGTAGCCGCCGATGTCTACCGAATTACCTTGCACCTCAGCGAGTTCGGAGATGACAGCCTCTTCCCTTTCGGACAGCGTCTTGGCCAGTTTGGCGAAGTGCTCGGCCAGCTCTTGGTCTTCGGTCTGCTCGGCGAGTTCCTGCGCCCAGTACAGCGCAAGGTAGAACTGACTGCCGCGGTTGTCGAGCTCACCGGTCTTGCGCGACGGGCCCTTGTCGTTCTCCAGCAGCTTGCCTATGGCGCCATCCAAGGTCTTGCCAAGCAGCGCGGCTCGCTTGTTGCCGGTCTTGATTCCCAAGTCCTCGAAGCAAGCGCCCAGAGCGAGGAATTCGCCGAGCGAATCCCACCGCAGGTGGTTCTCTTCGACCAGCTGGTGCACATGCTTCGGCGCTGAACCGCCGGCGCCCGTCTCGTACATGCCGCCGCCTGCCATCAACGGGACGATGGACAGCATCTTCGCGCTGGTGCCCAGTTCCAGGATCGGGAACAGGTCGGTGAGGTAGTCGCGCAGGATGTTTCCGGTCGCGGCGATGGTGTCCTGCCCGCGGGTCGCACGCTCCATCGTGTACCGCATGGCCCATACCTGCGGCATGATCTGGATCTGCAGGCCCTCGGTGTCGTGGTCCTCGAGGTAGGCCTTCACCTTGTTGCGCAGTTCCACCTCGTGCGGACGTTCGGTATCGAGCCAGAACACCACCGTCATGCCGGACACCCGCGCGCGCGTGACGGCAAGTTTGACCCAGTCGCGGATCGCGGCGTCCGTCGTGACGGGCATGCGCCAGATGTCGCCCTCTTCCACGTCCTGCGACAGCAGCACCTCGCCCGTGTCGTTGTCGACGATGTCGGCGACGCCGTCCTCGGGGATCTCGAAGGTCTTGTCGTGTGAGCCGTACTCCTCGGCCTTCTGCGCCATCAGCCCGACGTTCGGGACGGTGCCGATGGTCGTCGGATCGAACTGGCCGTTGGTCTTACACCAGTTGATCATCTCCTGGTAGATGCGGGAGAACGTGGACTCGGGGTTGACGGCCTTGGTGTCCTTGGTCCGCCCGTCGGCGCCATACATCTTGCCGCCCAGCCGGATCATCGCGGGCATCGAGGCGTCGACGATCACGTCGCTGGGTGAGTGGAAGTTGGTGATGCCCTTGGCCGAATCCACCATGGCCAGCTCGGGGCGGTGCTCGTGAACGTCGTGGATGTCCTGGATGATCTGCTCACGCTGGAATGACGGCAGCGCCTCGATCTTGTTGTAGAGGTCGACCATCCCGTTGTTGACGTTGACACCCAGCTCGTCGAGCACCTCCTGGTGCTTGGCGAAGGCGTCCTTGTAGAAGGTCTTCACACAGTGCCCGAACACAATGGGATGGCTGACCTTCATCATCGTCGCCTTGACGTGCAGCGAGAACATCACGCCGGTCTTGTAGGCGTCCTCGATCTGCTCCTCGTAGAACGCGACGAGGGCCTTCTTGCTCATGAACATGCTGTCGATGACGTCGCCCTCGTCCAACGACACCTCGGGCTTCAGCACGATCGTCTCGCCGCTCTTGGTCTTCAGCTCCATCCGCACGTTGCGGGCCCGGTCCAGGGTCATCGACTTCTCCCCGTGGTAGAAGTCGCCATGCTTCATGGTCGCCACATGAGTGCGCGAAGCCATCGACCACTCGCCCATGCTGTGCGGGTGCTTACGCGCATACTCCTTGACCGCCTTGGGCGCGCGGCGGTCCGAATTACCTTCGCGCAGAACCGGATTCACTGCGCTGCCGAGAACCTTTCCGTAGCGCTCCTTGAGCGTCTTCTCCTCGTCGTTCTTCGGCTGCGCCGGATAGTCCGGAACCGCGTACCCCTTCTCCTGCAGCTCCTTGATCGCGGCGTAGAGCTGCGGCACCGATGCGCTGATGTTCGGCAGCTTGATGATGTTGGTGTCCGGCGACTGCGTCAGCTCGCCAAGTTCGGCCAGGTTGTCAGGGACGCGCTGCTCGTCGGTCAAGTAGTCACCGAACTCCGCCAGGATGCGCGCGGCCACCGAGATGTCACTGGTTTCGACGTTGATCCCCGCCGGCTCGGCGAAGGTCCGGATGATCGGCAGAAAGGCGTAGGTCGCAAGCAGCGGCGCCTCGTCGGTCAGCGTGTAGATGATGGTCGGCTGCTCCGCGCTCATGTGGGTCTCCCGGCGTCTCGGTCAGATTCGAAGCTTCGCGTTGTTATGACGGCTATCAGTATCACGTCGTGTACGACGCTACGCGCGCGCCAGGGGTCGGTCAGTTTGGCTACTGACCAGTAGCGTCTTCGCGAAAAATGGGGGAAATGCCCCATGCGCGCACGTAGGCGGGCGCGGCAGCATCGACACGACCGACCGAGAACCGAACATGCCGCTGGCACCCAGTCAGCGGCATGAGATACGCTTCTCTCCGGTCATGAGTGCCAGCGTCAAGCCCCGGCTTGCTGGCCGGCAACCCTCCAACCGCGGTGGGGTGCCCCGGGTGATTGACCAGGTTGAGTAGCCGCAACGGCTACCGGCAAGCGCGGGTCCGTTGTGACGGGCCCCCAGAGAAGACAGGCGGAGGTCCGGCGTGCGCAGTTGTCGCTGAGCGCAAAAAAGCGCGCCTGCACCGAACCCAGCCGGCCCATCACAACAGGAGAACCAGCTATGAGCACCGAAAACACCCCCGACGATCCGACGGCGCATTGGTCATTCGAGACCAAGCAGGTCCACGCCGGCCAGAAGCCCGACAGCGCGACCAACGCGCGGGCGCTGCCGATCTACCAGACCACGTCGTACACCTTCAACAGCACCGAGCACGCGGCCGCGCTGTTCGGCCTTGCCGAGCCCGGCAACATCTACACCCGGATCATGAACCCGACGCAGGACGTCGTCGAGCAGCGCATCGCGGCGCTGGAGGGCGGCGTCGCGGCGCTGTTCCTGGCGTCCGGTCAGGCCGCAGAACACTTCGCGATCCTCAACCTGGCCAACGCCGGCGACCACATCGTGTCGAGTCCGAGGCTCTACGGCGGCACCTACAACCTGTTCCACTACACGCTGCCCAAGATCGGCATCGACGTCAGCTTCGTCGAGGACCCCGACGACCTCGATTCGTGGCGCGCCGCGGTGCGGCCCAACACCAAGGCGTTCTTCGCTGAGACCATCTCGAACCCGCAGAACGACATCCTCGACATCCCGAACGTCGCGGCCGTCGCGCACGACGCAGGCGTGCCGTTGATCGTGGACAACACCGTCGCCACCCCGTACCTGATTCAGCCGCTGTCCCACGGCGCCGACATCGTCGTGCACTCCGCCACGAAGTATCTGGGCGGACACGGCGCGGCGATCGCGGGCGTGATCGTCGACGGCGGCACCTTCGATTGGACCAACGGCAAGTTCCCCGGCTTCACCACGCCGGACCCCAGCTACCACGGTGTGGTCTTCGCCGAACTCGGCCCGCCCGCGTACGCGTTGAAGGCCCGCGTGCAGTTGCTGCGCGACCTCGGCTCGGCCGCCTCGCCGTTCAACGCGTTCCTGGTCGCGCAGGGACTGGAGACGCTGAGCCTTCGCGTTGAGCGTCATGTGGCAAACGCGCAGAAGGTCGCCGAGTTCCTGGCCGGCCATCCCGATGTGATCTCGGTCAACTACGCCGGGCTGCCCACGTCGCCGTGGTACGAGCTGGGAAAGAAGCTGGCGCCTAAGGGAACCGGTGCCGTGCTGGCGTTCGAGCTGGCCGGAGGCATCGACGCGGGCAAGGCGTTCGTCAACGCGCTGACGCTGCACAGCCATGTCGCGAACATCGGCGACGTGCGGTCACTGGTGATCCACCCGGCGTCCACGACGCACGCCCAGCTCACCCCCGAAGAGCAGCTGGCGACGGGTGTGACGCCAGGACTGGTACGGCTCGCGGTCGGTATCGAAGGCATCGACGACATCCTTGCCGACCTGACGCAGGGGTTCGCCGCGGCCAAGCCGTTCAGCGCGTCCGGGGCAACGGACCCGAAGACAACGGCGGCGTTCTGATGACTGTCACCGACGTGAGTACCGCAACGCTGCCTGCCGAGGGTGAAGTCGGCCTGGTCGACATCGGCTCGCTGACTCTGGAGAACGGTGCCGTTGTCGACGACGTCACGATCGCGGTGCAGCGGTGGGGCGAGCTGTCGCCCAACCGCGACAACGTGGTCGTCGTGCTGCACGCCCTGACCGGCGATTCGCACGTCACCGGCCCCTATGGCCCAGGCGACGAGACAGAAGGCTGGTGGGAAGGCGTAGCCGGGCCCGGGGCACCGATCGACACCGACCGTTGGTGTGCGATCGCCACCAACGTGCTTGGCGGCTTTCGCGGGTCGACGGGGCCGAGCTCTACCGCACCCGATGGAAAGCCCTGGGGCTCAAGGTTCCCGTTGGTGTCGGTGCGCGATCAGGTCGAGGCGGACATTGCCGCGCTGGCCGCGCTCGGCATCACCGAGGTCGCCTCGGTGGTCGGCGGCTCGATGGGCGGGGCCAGGGCGCTGGAGTGGATCGTCAGCCACCCGGCCAAGGTGCGTTCGGCGCTGGTGCTGGCGGTCGGAGCACGTGCCACCGCCGATCAGATCGGCACCCAGAGCTCGCAGATCGCGGCGATCAAGTCCGACCCGAACTGGTGCAACGGTGACTACTACGGCACCGGCCGGTCGCCGGATCTCGGCATGGAGATCGCGCGCCGCTTCGCGCATCTGACATACCGCGGCGAAGCCGAACTGGACAGCCGGTTCGCCAACGATCCCCAGCGCGACGAGGACCCAGCAACAGGGGGTCGCTACTCGGTGCAGAGCTATCTGGAGCATCAGGGCCGCAAGCTGTTGAAGCGCTTCGACGCAGGCACGTATGTGGCACTGACGGAATCGTTGTCGAGCCATGACGTGGGGCGCGGCCGCGGCGGCGTGGAGGCGGCGCTGCGAGGCTGTCCCGTCCCGGTGGTCGTCGGCGGCATCACGTCGGACCGGTTGTACCCGCTGCGGCTGCAGGAGGAATTGGCGGAGCTGCTGCCGGGTTGTACCGAACTGAACGTGGTGGACTCTATCTACGGCCACGACGGCTTTCTGTTGGAGACCGAGGCGGTGGGCAAGCTGATTCGTCAGACACTGGAGTTGGCCGAGCGGTGACCCACTCCAGGCAGCAGCGTTCACTGTCGTTCGGCGCGGAGGCCGCGGCATACGAACGAGGCCGGCCGTCCTACCCACCCGAGGCGATCGACTGGCTGCTGCCTGACGATGCCGCCGATGTGCTCGACCTCGGCGCAGGTACCGGCAAGTTGACCACGCGGCTCGTCGAGCGGGGCCTCACCGTCGTCGCCGTCGATCCCATCCCGGAAATGCTCGAACTGCTGAGCAACTCGCTGCCCGATACACCTGCCCTGCTGGGCACGGCGGAAGAGATCCCGCTGCCCGACGACAGCGTCGACGCGGTGCTGGTGGCCCAGGCGTGGCACTGGTTCGACCGGGAGCTGGCCGGCAAGGAGATCGCGCGCGTGCTGCGGCCGGGCGGTCGACTGGGCCTGGTGTGGAACACCAGCGACGAACGGCTGGGCTGGGTCAAGGATCTGGGCCGCATCATCGGCCACGAGGACGACCCGTTTAGCCACAAGGTGACGCTGCCCGAACCGTTCACCGATGTCGAGCGTCACCAGGTCGAGTGGACGAGTTACCTGACGCCGCAAGCGCTTATCGACCTTGTCGCATCGCGCAGCTACTGCATCACCTCCCCTGAGAAGGTGCGTACCCGCAAACTGGATGAGGTGCGCGAGCTGTTGGCCACTCATCCGGCGCTGGCCAACACCAACGGCCTTGCGCTGCCTTACATCACGGTGAGCATCAGGGCGACGCTCTCATAGCGCCCAAACGGACAACCAGGCGCGAAAGTTCGAGTGAATCGCGCCATTTCGTCGATCTCGGCCGATTCAGCGTGTGACGTAGCCACCGGCTGCCGGCGATCGCGGGCGGTGTCGTTCTGAGCGAAGGCTCGACGGCGTGCCACCCACCGATCCGGGGGCTCTGTCAGCGTCGCACAGGCATCCGCAGCCAGCTTTTCTGGGGTCCGCCCTAGCCCGGGGTGTCGACGTATACCTGATAGTCCAGTGAGGATCAGCCGTCCGGGCCGTTCTCCCACGACTGATCGAAGGCCACGCGGCTGATTTCGCGATCGTAGTCGGCCGCATCGAAGGACACACCGCGGTTCATCGGCACCTCCATCAGCCAGTCCCAGCGCACACGGTCGCCGTGGCGCGTGATCGTGATGTCGGTGGCTCCGCAGTCATATCTGCCGCACTCGCAGCGGGCGATCGGGGTGGTGCGCGGCTCGCAGGAAGCCACCAACCGATTAGTCGGAATGATCACGTGGTACGGATCCATCCCCAAACCGGCACCAGCAGAAGTCATTTCCACATCGTTGAGGTAGACCAGCACCTGGAACGCATTCGATCTTCTGGCTGCGGGACTTGCGGCTCGTTCCTCCCAATCACGCTGTTCGCTCTGATGTCAGGGCCGAAGATACGACGCTGACACCGAACCACCTCTGCAGCGCCGTAAGCAGCCGGTCCTCGTCGGCGGACTCGAAAGTGTCTGCCGCCCAGGCGACGTAGCCGTCGGGCCGGATCAGCATGGCACAGACCTCGACATCGTCGATGGCGCCGACCACGACGTCGACACGGTCGGTCCATCCGCTTGCGACGTCACGCACCGGTCGGCCGGACAGGTCGAGCAATACCGGACGACCCCGGTGAAGCAAGTCACTGATGCGGCGGCCGTCGTCGAGCGTCAGGTCGGGCGCCAGCCGCCCCGCCAGCCGGTGGTCGTCGCCGACGTCGTAGCGGACGTCGGAGCCGGCGAGCAGGTGTGCCATGTGTTCAGCGACGCTAGGTAACTGCAGTAGCTCCTTGAAAAGTTCTCGCAGCGCGGCGATCTCGGATCCGGGGCCGAAAAGGGCGGTCTGCGACATTGATTGCATCATCACCCGCTCCCCTACCGGAAACCGTTCGCCGTGGTAGGTGTCCAGCAGATCCGCGGGCGCCCATCCGTTTACCGCGGCGGCCAGTTTCCAGCCGAGGTTCATCGCGTCCTGCATACCGAGGTTCAAGCCGGGGCCGCCCATCGCGGAGTGCACATGCGCGGAATCACCGACCAGGAAGATGTTTCCCGCGCAGTACCGGTTGGCCTGCCGGGTGTTCTGCCCTGCGATGCGACGGAGCGCATGCGGTCCGTCGCCGGGGGGTGGCCCTATGGGCAGATCGACACCGAGGACCCGTCGAGCGCTGTCACGCAACTCGTCGAGCGTTATCGACTCGGAAGCCTCGGGTTGCTGATCGAACTCGATGGTGCCGACCATCGGCCTGCCGCGCTCCATTTCCGCGAAGATGAATCCGCCGTTGTCGAGGCGGTTGTGCCCCCACGGCAACGTGCCGAAGCCGGGAACGTCCAGACCGCCATTGGCGGAACGTATTTCGTCGGGAACGGTCACATGGGCGATGCGCGCCACGGTGTTGGACGTGTGGCCGGGAAAGTCGATGCCTGCCAGCTTGCGCACGGTGCTACGGCCGCCATCGGCGCCGACTAGGTAAGTGGCCTCGAGCGTATAGTCGCCACCCGGTGACGACACGCTCACAGTGGCACCGCCAGCGTCGGTCTGCACGCCGGTCAACTCGTGGCCCCACCGGACGTCGACACCCAGTTCGCGCGCTCGTTCGGCGAGCAGCCTGACCAGACGCGGCTGCTGCATAGGCAATCCGTACATCGGGTTTTCCCGCATCCCGAACAACGGCACCCGCATGCCGCTGAAGATCCACTCGTACATGGGCTTTGGCGGTTCGTCTGAGCCGGTGAAGCTCTGGTAGAGCCCACGCATGTCGAGCATTCGCACCACCTGCCCGACCATGCCGTTGGCCTTGGGCTCATCGCTCGGCGCGATTAACCGCTCCAGCACGACGGGATGCACGCCAGCCAGCGCCAGCTCGCACGCGACCATCAGCCCATTGGGGCCAGCGCCGGAAATGACTACGTCGACTCTGTTTTCGGTCATCGGGTTCTCCTCGGGGTTGGTTCGGGTAGGCCTGCCGCCACGTCGGCGTAGCCGCGACGAAGGAGTTCGGTAAAGACCACGGGTGGATCGGCATTGGCATACGCCTCCATCGCCGTTTCACCGACCACCCGGACCACTGCGGCGACGAGTCGCGGGTACATATCGCGAACCGGGTCGGTGCCGGTGCGTCGCGCGATCGCCTCGACCCAGTCGGTGAACAGGTCCTTCGTCAACGCGGCGCGAAGATCCCGCGCGGACAGGAGATCGCGGAGCACGATCAACTCGTCCGGGGTCGGCCGCACGCCAGCGGCACCCTCGGCTTCTAGCGGCGCGAGCATTGCATGTGTGATCGCCGACCAGAGCGGCTCGTCGGCGGGCCGCTCCAGGAATGCCGCGAGGCTCTGCCGCGTTCGATCGATCTGCCGGAACGCAACCGCCTCGTACTTGCCAGTGAAGTAGTTGTTGAAGGTCCGCAGCGAGACGCCGGCCCTGTTGGCGATGTCTTCGCGGGTGACGTTCTCCAGCCCCCGCTCAAGCGCGAGCTCCAAAGCTGCGTCGCTGAGCGCCAAGCGGGTACCGAGCTTCTTGCGTTCCCGCAGCCCCAACGTGGTGGTCATGAAACCAGCGTAGCCAAATCTTGCACGGCAGGCAAAATTGCCCGACAGGCAGATTATAGCGGCGTCTGGGCATCATCGTGGCCCGGCGATCGAGCGCTGCGGTGGGCGCAGAGCGCGCTACCGGGTAGTTGTCGGTCGGTGAAGCCGGGCCAGAACGTTCGTGAGGAGGTGGTGGTGGCACCGGAGACACGAACACCCACCCCGACTCCATCATGTCGGGGGATCGTGGTCGAAGCCCGAGAGGCGAGCGCCGTATGCTACGGCGAAACTACTGCAGGGGCGGAACTACTTCTTCTTATGCGAGCCGGGCACCGCACCCTGTGCGGGCTTGGCCTTGGTTTGCGGTTCGGCCTTGTTGGGTCCGCGAGGATCGACCTTCTTTTCTTCAGCCATCACTCCATAGTAGAGGTGATTGCGATCGGCTAAACACTCTTTGGCTGAGTCGAGAAGCCTATTCGTTATTGTGCGGCGCGCTACGCAAAGTCAGTGCTGCATAAGCGAATTGGTACCGCTGGTCACGCGCGTGCAGCAGCTATGCCGACCACTACGTCGTGGCGGAGCGCGGGGTCAACGGTCAGATGCATGCCCAGCTCGGTGATCCTGCCGTCGAGCGGATGCCAGGCGCGGTCTGAAGGGTCGCGCCCCAGCAGCGGGTCGAGTGAGTCGATCGTCGGCTTCCATAGGGTCAGCCAGTTCCTGCCGGGGCCGACGACGAAGGCAAGTTCGAGCCTGACGGGTCCGGTTGGAAGTTCTGCCGGCCCGGCGACGGCGGTGTGGATCTGCTCTTTATAGGCGGGCTTCGTGTACGACGCGGTCGTTCTCGCGACCAGCACGTCCGTCGACGGCGGAGGCATCTCGCGGGCAGCTTGGATCCGCACGAACGACTGCTCGCTGTGCTGCTTCGTGCACCACACCGACACCAGACCGGGATCCTTCAGTTGAGAGGCGAGCGGGTACGCATAGTTGTCGAGGTCCGCCATGTCGAGCAGATCACGTCCAGTTGGGAGCCCAACATCGAGTCGGAGCGCCCACGGGCCGTCGATCCGCGACGCGGCAAGCAGCGCTTCCGCGTCGTCGAGAAACGCCCGCAGCCGAACCTGATCCGGATGGTCGGTCTGATTCCAGGACGCCAGCCGAGGCGAGACCCTCAGCTGATGGCTGTCGCCAGCGGGGCGGGCGTACCAGCGCATCGTCACACGGTAACGCCTGGGGATAACTGCTCTAGTCATGGCCAAAATGTCTATTTCGTCCGTAATGGCTAGAATGGACGCATGCCCACACTGACGTTCCGTAATCGCGACGGCGAGCTGGTCGACGTTCCGACCGTTGCCGCCACCCGCTTCAAGAACGAGTTCGGCGCGATCTTCGAGCAGGCCGCGCTGGGCGGCGCGGTCGCGATCACCAAACACAACACCCCGAAGGCGGTGTTGTTGTCCTACGCCGAATTCGAGGCGCTGACCAAGGCGAGCACGCCTGCGCTCGACGATCTTTCCGACGAATTCGACAGACTGCTGGAGAGCATGCAGACGCCGCAGTCAAAGGACGCGATGGCGTCGGCGTTCGACGCCACACCGGAGCAGCTCGGCCGCGCCGCGGTCAAGGCGGCCCGCGCCAAGCGTTAGCGCCTGCGCATGGCCCGCAAGGCCCAAGCGCCGCGCCTGTATGTCCTCGCCGGGGTCAACGGCGCAGGCAAGAGCAGCATCGGCGGCGCGACGATCCGGGTGTCCGGCGCGGACTACTTCAACCCCGACGAGGCGGCACGGAAGTTGATCGCGGCCAATCCCGGTCTCGATCAGACGAAAGCCAACGCCGCGGCGTGGCATCAGGGCAGACGGCTCCTCGAACGGGCGATCCGGGAACGCAAGGACTTCGCCTTCGAGACCACGCTCGGCGGAAGCACCATGCCGCGGCTGCTGACCGAGGCGGCCTCAGAGGGCTTCGAGGTACGCATCTGGTACGTCGGACTGGCCAGCCCGGATCTGCACATCGAACGCGTCCGCAACCGTGTGCGCGCCGGCGGTCACGACATCCCGGAGTCCAGCATCCGGCGGCGCTGGCGGCACAGCAGGCTGAACCTCGTGCAGTTGCTGCCGCACCTGAGCGAGCTTCGCGTCTACGACAACTCCGCAGATGCGGATCCCGCCGCCGGAAATGCGCCTCAGCCGGCGCTGGTGTTGCATCTCGACCACGGCGAGATCGTCGGACCTCCCGACCTGTCCTCGACGCCCGAGTGGGCCAAGCCGATCGTCGCAGCCGCACTCAAATTGGCTTGAACGCACGCGGCCGGTTCCCTATCGTGGCCGCCATGTTGGTTTCTTCGATGAGGTTGCGCACCGCCTAGCGGCGGATTTCACCTCACGGTCGACACATCCGCCGCCGCAGCAGCTTGTTCCAGCTACTCGCGGAGTTGTTGTGTCACACCCTCATTCAGGCCGGCACGAATACGGCCAGAACTTTCTACACGATCGCGGCGTTATCGACGCCATCGTGCAAACCGTCGCACGCACTGACGGGCCCATCATCGAAGTCGGCGCAGGCGACGGCTCGCTCACGGGTGCGTTGCAGAAGCTCGGCCGCCCGCTGACGGCGGGCTGATCACGATCCGACGGCGCGCTGACCCGCTCGTCGCACCTTCCGATCGCCGTCGCTACCAAGCCATGGTGCATCGGGTGTTCACCGGACGCGGTCATGGGATCGCGCAGATCCTCAACCGGCAGATGCCACGTGCCACGATTCGAAACTGGCTGCGCGACAACAAAGTTAAACCGATGGCGCTGCCGCGGGACCTGTCCGCCGCACAGTGGGCCGCGCTCTTCGTCGGGCTAACTGGTGCCTAATGGGTCGATCGTCCATGCGATGTAGATCATGGCCGCGCTGACCGACGCGGTGGTGACGAAATCGACGGTCCTGCTGCGCACCGCCAGCAGGCCTACCCTGTCCTCGGGCAGCGCCAGCCGAAACGCCGCCGCAACGCCGACGCCGATGGCGAGCACCAGCCCGCCGCGTCGCCAGTAACCGGCGACCACCAGGCCGAACGCCGCCACGATGATCAGGCCGACCAGCAGTATCGGCCACTGCCCGCCAAAAATCTTGCGGGCGAACTCCTTGAGCGTCACGCGCGCGCGAGGGCTTCGGCTCGCTCGACCACGTTCGTCAGCAGGAACGCCCGCGTCAGCGGACCCACACCGCCGGGGTTGGGCGACACGTGGCCCGCGACCTCCCACACATCGGGATGCACGTCGCCGACCAGCTTGCCTGCGTCGTCGCGAGAAACACCGACATCGACCACGGCCGCGCCGGGACGCACCATCTCGGCGGTCACCATATGCGGCACGCCGGCGGCGGCGATGATGATCTCGGCTTCACGCGCGAGCTGCGGCAGGTGCCGAGTTGCGGTGTGGCACAGAGTCACTGTCGCGTTCTCCGACCGCCGGGTGAGCAGCAGCCCGAGCGGCCTGCCGACCGTGACACCACGGCCGATCAGCACGACCAGGGCACCCGCGATCTCCACCTCGTAGCGGCGCAGCAGATGTACGATCCCGCGCGGGGTGCACGGCAGCGGGGCGGGCTCGTTGAGTACCAGCCTGCCGAGGTTGGTCGGATGCAACCCGTCGGCGTCCTTGCCGGGATCGACGCGTTCCAGTGCGGCGTTCTCGTTGAGGTGCTTCGGCAGCGGCAGCTGCACGATGTAGCCGGTGCACTCGGGGTTGGCGTTGAGCTCGTCGATGGTCTCGTCGAGCTTGGCCTGGCTGATGTCGGCGGGCAGATCGCGCCGTATCGAGTTGATGCCCACCTTCGCACAGTCGGCGTGCTTGCCCCGCACGTACGCCTGCGAGCCGGGGTCGTCGCCGACCAGCACTGTGCCCAGGCCCGGCGTGCGTCCCTCGGCGGTCAACGCCGCAACCCGTTCGGAGAGGTCGACGAAGATCTCGTCACGCGTGGCCTTGCCGTCCAATGTGATCGCACCCACGGCAGTCATTGTGGCAGGCTCCCCTGCTATGAACACTCAGCCCAATGTGTTCACCCCGGCCAAGCTCGGCCCGGTGACGCTGCGCAATCGGATCATCAAGGCGGCGACGTTCGAGGCGTCCACGCCGAACGCACTCGTCACCGACGACCTGATCGAGTTCCACCGGCTGCCCGCAGCGGGCGGTGTGGGCATGACGACGGTCGCCTACCTGGCGGTGACACCAGGCGGCCGCACCCAGGGAAAGCAGATCTGGTGGCGTCCCGAGGCGATCCCCGGACTGCGCCAGCTGACCGACGCCATCCATGCGGAAGGCGCTGCCATCAGCGCACAGATCGCACATGCCGGCCCGGTCGCCCACGCCCGCTCGAACGACGCCGAAGCGCTGGCCCCGATGACGAGCAAGTACGCAAGGGCGGCCAGTCGTGACGACATCGCCGACGTCGTCGCGGCGCATGCCACCGCGGCCCGCTTGGCCATCGAGGCGGGGTTCGATGCGGTCGAGGTTCACCTCGGCCACAACTACTTCGCCAGCTCTTTCCTGAGCCCGCTGATCAACCAGCGCGACGACGAGTTCGGTGGCTCGCTGCAGAACCGCGCGAAGGTTGCACGCAGCGTGGCCGAAGCGGTGCGGTGCGCCGTCGAGGACACCGGAGCGGGCAGGATCGCGGTGACTGCCAAGCTCAACATGGCGGACGGAGTGGATGGCGGGATCACGGTCGAGGAGTCACTTCAGACGGCGAAATGGCTGCAGGACGATGGCTGTCTGGACGCGATCGAACTCACTGCGGGAAGTTCGTTGGTAAACCCGATGTACACGTTTCGAGGCGGCGCGCCGGGCAAGGATATTCCCGCCATTGCCAAGGTCGTCCGCGAATACCCTTACTACGACGCATATCTGCTGAGCGATGCCCGCCTGTTCCGTGCCGAGCTGACGATTCCGCTGATCCTTTTGGGCGGCATCACCAACCGGGAAACCATGGATCTGGCGATGACTGAGGGATTCGACTTCATCGCGATGGGGCGAGCCCTGCTCGCCGAACCCGACCTGCTGAACCGCATCAAAGCCGACGGCGACGCGCACACCGTGACATCGGTCTGTACGCACACCAATGAATGCATGGCGACGATCTACAGCCACACCCACTGCGTGGTCACCGGATCACCGGACCGGGTTGCAATCGGCTAACCCCCGGCCGACTGCCGCGGCTCGACGAACGCGACCATCGGCTCCTTGCGAACCACCCATCCCCAACCTTCGAGGATCATCAGTTCCTTCGCCGAGAAGATGTACGTGACGTCGGCGTTGTGGGCGACGTATTTTTCGTCCTGCATCACGGCGCCAGCGACGTCGATCTCGGAACCGTCCTTCAGCCGGACGCCGCGATACTCGTAATGCCCGCGGGGGTCGACGCAGATCGCCACCAGCGACTGTTGGGTCCGGCCGACGGCAATGGCGGACTTCGATGAGTCGCATCGGGCAGCCGTGTCGATGAATCCCCGATCGTCCGTCTGCAGCGATCCGGGTTCCGCATGCGCCTTCGACAGCAAGTCCGCCGAAGGCAGCGTGACGATGAGCGCGATGCACAGCATGAACACCGGGCGCATCGCTCGGCTCAGTTTGCCGTGCCGCCATGTTGTGGCCCTCGCAGACCGCATGCCTTACCAGATCACGAACGGCCTTGCGACAGTGCGCGACGCGCCGTAGGTAAGGCCAAGAAGTTAACTAGACGGTATAAGTGCCCGCGCGCCTCCTCGCTCGCCAGGGAATAGGCTCGCTCCAGCGGGCGTAAATACGGGGCGTAGCCGACAGATGAGGATGGCGATGAAGATCGGAATCTCGACGTTTGTCACCGACGACGGCATCGACACGGTGTCACTGGCACGTGCGATCGAAGAACGTGGGTTCGACTCACTGGTCATTGCCGAACACACGAATATCCCGGCGAGCCGTGAATCCGCGTACCCGCTCGGGGGCGACCTGCCGCAGCAGTACTACCGCACGCTGGACCCGTTCGTCACGCTGGCCACCGCGGCCGCGGTGACATCGAGGATCGAGCTGGTCACGGGGATTGCGCTGCTGATCCAGCGCGATCCCATCATCACCGCGAAAGAGGCCGCCAGCATCGACCTGATCTCCGGCGGCCGGTTCGTTTTCGGGGTCGGCGCAGGCTGGAATCTCGAGGAGATGCGCAACCACGGCACGGACCCGAAGACGCGCGGCACACTGCTGGACGAACGGATCGAAGCCATCAAGGCGTTGTGGACCGATGAGCCCGCCGAATACCACGGCAAGTACGTCGACTTCGACGCCACCTACCTCAAGCCCAAACCCGTCCAGCAGCCACATCCGCCGATCTTCATCGGCGGCGATTCCGATGCCACGGTCAAACGCGTCATCCGGCACAACGCCGGCTGGATATCGAACCCCTTCCCGGTGGACGCCCTGAAGAAGCGAATCGACCAGATGCGCGACGGGGCGGGCCGCGACGTTCCGTTGGCGATGTTCGGCACTCCCCCGAAGCCCGACTACTGGCGCGCCGTGGAAGACCTGGGTTTTGACCAGGTTGCACTGTTGCTGCCGACGTTGCCCACGAACGAGTCACTGCGAATCCTCGACGAATACGCCGCCAAGGTCGACGAATATCGCGGTTAACCCGACGGTATGAGTGCGCGCGCGCAGTCCTCGACGATCGGGTCCGCACTCGCGGGGATGGCATGTCGCGCGATGAGGTGCCTGCGTACGACCGCATACGGGATGTCGATCAAAGCTGCGTTGACACGATCCGCGTCTGCGGACACGTCGGCCAGGGCTGCGTGCAGGGCGCGGTGCAGACGCTTCCGACGGCGGGTCAGTTCGACCGGCCAGTCGGCGGCACCCGCCGGCGGTGAGCATCACGGCGCTGCCGACATGATCACCGAAGTGTGGGCCGGATCGCGTCCGTTTACGAGATGCATGTCGAGCCACACGACTACCTACACGTTGACGACGAGCGGGTGGTGGTGCTCGGCCGGTACTGGGACCCGGCCCGCGACGGCGGTTCGGCCGTGGACGCCGTCTTCGCCCACATCATCACCACGCGCGGTGGCCAGATCGCAGCGTTGCAACAGGTCACCGACACCGCCAGGTAGGGCATAGAGCCGACGTCCTGACGCGCGATCGGACCAACACTGCATCTGGCCGGAGGACCGATAGAGTCGGTGCCGATGAGCCGACCAAATCCGCCCGCGCTGACCGTTCGGTACGAGGGCTCAACGCGCACGTTCGCGCCAGGCAACGATGTTGTGGTCGGCCGTGACCTCCGCGCCGATGTCCGCATCGCACACCCGCTGATCTCGCGCGCCCACCTCGTGCTGCGATTCGACCAGGGCCGCTGGGTCGCGATCGACAACGGCAGCCTCAACGGCATGTACGTCAACGGCCGCCGCGTGCCGGCCGTCGACATTCACGACGGCATGAACGTCAACATCGGCAATCCCGACGGCCCCGCCCTGACCTTCGAGGTGGGCCGCCATCAGGGCTCGGCGGGCACGCCGCCGCAGACCACCTCGGTGCCGGTCGCATCGCGCCCCGGCACAGCATGGCCGAACCAGCCACCGCAGCCACCGACTACAACGCGCCCGCCGAGCACCTCTCACCCGCAGCAGCCGATGTACCCGTCCGGACCCCAGCAGCGATACCCGTCGGGTCCGCAGGCCTATCCGAGTGGCCCGCCGTCCTACCCGAGCGGCCCGTCTGCGTATGCGTCGAGCCCGTCGCAGCCGGTCCGGCCGACCCCGGCGTCGCAACAGTCGATCGCGGCGCCCAGCCTCGAATCCGTCACCCAGATGGGTCCGACGGCCGCGCCGCGCTCGAGCGACGGCAACCTCGCGACGAGCATGCTGAAGATCCTGCGGCCGGGACGCACCGCCGACGTGTCTGCGGGCGCGATCAAGATCGGCAGGGCCACCGACAACGACATCGTCATCCCCGATGTGCTGGCCTCGCGCCACCACGCCACGCTGGTGCCAACGGCGGGCGGCACCGAGATCGTCGACAACCGAAGCATCAACGGCACGTTCGTCAACGGTGCGCGGGTCGAGTCGGCGATGCTGAACGACGGCGACACGGTCACCATCGGCAACATCGACCTGGTCTTCCGTGGCGGCACGCTGGTTCGCCGCACCGAGACCGAGGCCGCGACCCGCACCGGCGGCCTCGAAGTGCATGGCGTCACCTGGACCATCGAGAACAACAAGACGCTGCTCGACAACATCTCCCTCGCGGCGCGGCCAGGCACACTGACAGCCATCATCGGGCCGTCGGGTGCGGGTAAGTCGACGTTCGCACGATTGGTGGCCGGCTACACCCATCCGACGACGGGCACGGTCTCGTTCGAAGGCCACAACATTCACGCCGAATACGCCTCGCTGCGGTCCCGAATCGGCATGGTGCCGCAGGACGACGTCGTGCACGGCCAGCTGACGGTCAACCAGGCGCTGATGTACGCGGCCGAACTGCGGCTGCCGCCCGATACCAGCAAGGAAGACCGAGCCCAGGTCGTCGCGCAGGTGCTCGAGGAACTGGAGATGACCCGGCACGCCGACACGCGGGTCGACAAGCTTTCCGGCGGGCAGCGCAAGCGCGCGTCAGTGGCCATGGAACTGCTGACCGGCCCGTCGCTGCTGATCCTCGACGAGCCGACCTCCGGCCTCGACCCGGCGCTGGACCGGCAGGTGATGACGATGCTGCGCCAACTCGCCGACGCGGGCCGCGTGGTGCTGGTCGTCACGCATTCGCTGACCTACCTCGACGTGTGCGATCAGGTGCTGCTGCTGGCCCCCGGCGGCAAGACGGCGTTCTACGGGCCGCCCAGCCAGATCGGTCCGTCGATGGGCACCACCAACTGGGCCGACATCTTCAGCGCCGTCGCCGGTGACCCCGACGCCGCAAACAAGCGATTCATCGCCCAGCACGGGCCGCCACCACCGCAGCCGCCCGCGCAGAAACCCGCCGACCTCGGTCAGCCGACGAAAACCAGTCTGCGACGGCAGTTCTCGACGATCGCTCGTCGCCAGATGCGGCTGATCGTGTCCGATCGCGGTTACTTCCTCTTCCTGGCGCTGCTGCCGTTCATCATGGGTGTGCTGTCGCTTTCGGTGCCCGGCGACGTCGGGTTCGGTGTCCCCGTTCCTGCGATACAGGGTGGCGAGGCGCCCAACGAACCCGGACAGATCCTGGTGCTGCTCAACGTCGGCGCCATCTTCATGGGCACGGCCCTCACGATCCGCGCGCTCATCGGTGAGCGAGCGATCTTCCTGCGCGAGCAAGCCGTCGGGCTGTCCACATCCGCGTACATCTTGGCCAAGGTCTTCGTCTTCGCGCTATTCGCGTTGCTGCAGTCGGCGATCGTCGTCGGCATCAACGTGTGGGGAAAGAAGTGGGGCCCGGGGGCCGTGACCAGCGGCGCGGTGATACCCCCTCGGACCCTGGAGCTGTACGTCGATGTCGCGGCCTGCTGTGTGGCAGCGGCGATGACCGGCTTGGCGCTCTCGGCGCTGGCCAAGTCGAACGAGCAGATCATGCCGCTGCTGGTGATCGCGATCATGTCGCAGCTGGTGTTCCAGGGCGGCATGATCCCGGTGACCGGCCGCGTCGTCCTCGACCAGTTGTCTTGGATCACGCCGGCGCGGTGGGGATACGCCAGCACCGCGTCGACGATCGATCTGCTCAGACTCGTCCCCGGCCCGCTGACTCCGCAGGATTCGCATTGGAGACACACCCCGGGAGCGTGGTGGTTCAACATGGCCATGCTCGGGGCGATCTGCGTCGGCTACATCAGCTTCGTGCGGTGGAAGATTCGCCTCAAGGGCGGCTGAGTTTCTCCGCTCGCGCGTCAAGCCCGAGCCGGTATCAAGGCTTGAGCACGTAGCGTCCGCGCACCCCGCCCTTGGCCACCGCGCGGTGCGCGTCGACGACCTGGTCCAGCGGGACGACCGCGTGTACCCGGGCGAGCAGCTCGCCGGATGCGGTGCGATCGAGAAGCTCGCCCAGTCGAGCGCCGTCGGGGTGCGCTACTACAGCCGCCACGGTGACTCCGCGCTCCGTGGCGGGCTCTGAGCTCGGCTGGACGCCGACGAAGGTGCCTCCGTCGCGAACCAGCGCGAGACCCCGCTCCTGCAGCGCCGCAGCGTCGGCGACCGCGTCCCAGCCCGGCTCGGCGTGTGTGGTGAAGTCGGCCCCGAGGCCGCGGACGAACTCCCCGTCTTGGGGTCTGGCCAGACCCGTCACCTGCCAACCGCGGTCCTGCGCGAGCGAGGCGACGTATCCCCCAACCGCGCCGGCCGCCCCGGTCACCAGCAGCCGGTTGCCGTCGGTGGGCGCATCGCCGAGTAGGTCGACGATCTGTGCGGCGGCCAGCCCGTTGAGCGGCACCGTCGACGCCGCGACCAGGTCCAGTCCATCGGGCACGACTGCAAGGTTCGCGGCCGGCGCGACGAGCTGCTCGGCGTAGGTGCCGAAGTCGCGGTCGAAGCCGTCCACCATGCCGGCCACCCGGGTGCCGATGGCAATGTCCACGCCCAGGCCGGTGGCGACGACGGTTCCGGCGAAGTCCCAGCCCAGGCCGGTTCGCTCAGGCTGGTTGATCAGCCCAATACCGTGGAAGAACCCGGCCGCGACCGCGAGGTCGACGGGGTTGACCGGCGCGGCAGCGATCTCTGCCCGGACCTCGCCGGGCCCGGGCTCGACGACGGGAACCTCGATGATCTCGATCGAGTCGGGTCCGGCCGGTGCGCGAACGACAGCGGTGCGGACGGTGGAGGTGCTCATGGTTTCGCTCCTAAAGGGTTGTGTTCGGCGGTTCTCCTACCCCACTATTAGCAAGTAACTCTCTATTGGGAAGTGCGCACTCTGAAGTGCGTAGGGCACCCCTCGGTAGGAAGGAGCGGTCGATGCCAACGTCGACGGCGGCCCAGAAGCGGGCACAGGCGAAGGACGAATACGACTCGTTCCTCGCGCAATGCCCCAGCCGCCAACTGCTGGACCGGATCTCCGACAAGTGGGTCGCGCTGATCCTGGCCGCACTCGGCAGCGATGGCCCCCACCCCGGCGACGGCTACGTCGGTGAACCGCGATCCATGCGCTACTCCGAGCTGTCGCGCCGGCTGGCGGGAGTGAGCCAGAAGATGCTCACCCAGACGCTGCGCGCCCTCGAGCGCGACGGCCTGATCACCCGCACCGTGACGCCGACCGTGCCGGTCACGGTCACCTACGAGCCGACCGACCTCGGTCTGTCCCTCCAGCAGGTGATGTGGGGTGTGAAGGTGTGGGCCGAGGCGCACATGGACGAGGTGCTCGCCAATCGCAAGGAATACGACAACCGCGTCTCCTGAACGCGGTCATAGCCCGGGCTGGTCCTCGATGATGCCGAGCCAGATCTGTGCCGCGTCGATGGCGACCTTCTCACTGATGAACGCGTGCTGCGTGCCGGTGTAGATGTCGCGGAAGGCGCGCTCCAGTCGACTGCCCTCGCGGATCGAGCTGGTGCCCGCAACAAGATGGGCCCACTCCCCACACGCCCTCGCGACGTCGGTGGCGTAGACGGCGGCCACCCGCATATCCGCTCGCAACACCGGGGTGAGGTCTTCACCCGCGGCGACGGCGGCCTCGGCACGCGTGAAGGCGTCGAGAACGAGAAGGCGGGCCGCCCGCCACGATGCGACGTGGTGTGCCAAGCCTTTCTGAAATGTCGGACGGCTGGCCAACGACGCCATGTCACTCATCCGGAACTTCGTGGCCGCCAGCTCCTCCACATCGTCGAGCATGCTTTTGGCGACCCCTAGCGCCCACGATGCGTGACCGGCGGCGGTGACGGGCATCAGACCCATTCGG
>Ga0070710_10000199_pt1 | contig 28145 bp, 27 predicted proteins | sample LARL52metaG_FD_65454 | JGI IMG/M metagenome (GOLD analysis project Ga0070710, IMG submission 65454) | Corn, switchgrass and miscanthus rhizosphere microbial communities from Kellogg Biological Station, Michigan, USA - LAR L5-2 metaG | ecosystem: Host-associated > Plants > Roots > Rhizosphere ...
ACACGAATTTCAGGATCTCGCGCTCTCCCAGGGTGAGGCCTCGGGTCGGCATTTTTTCGTCTCCTCATCCGACATTCACCAACAGGCGGTCCCGCGACGAAACGTCGCTCTAGGAGTGGCATCGCCCCGATTGGCGGCCTCGACGCGGCGCGTGTCGGCCGGCTCACCCTGGGGACCAGATGCTCCAGGAGGCACCGGCTCCACGCACTCGCCAGGGCGGGATGGATGGAAGCGACACGATACCCATCAGTAGTCGTACCGACGAGGAGGTTCGCGAAGAATTCAAACTGCAGCACCCGCAAACGCGCCGGGAGCCGGATCTGACATGGATGGAGCCCGTGCGGCGCTGTCGCGCCTCTGGCCGTGCACGCCAGCCGGGATGGAACCTCGATCATGACAGGAAGGAGGAAACAAGCGCATGGCGCCGAGCGGAACGACCACGACGCCGTTCGGCAAAGTCGCATGTCACGTCCGCCTCTCCGCGTGGACGTAAATGACATAGAGCGGATTGGCGAACTCGTCCGTCACTTCCAGGCGCCACTCCGCGCCGGGCCGCAGCCTGCCGTCGATGCCCTGGATCATCTGCCCCGCAGTCACGGTCGCCTCCTTCCAGGCCGCCTGCATGTCAGGAAGCTCCTCACCTTCGAAGTCGAGCTGGGTTTGATCGTGATAGACGTTGAAAAAGTACCTCGGCATGACGAGACCCGATCCGGTGGCGTCGCACAGTCGCGCAACGCATTTGCAGCCATCGCGGTTCCGGGCGGACTTGAAATCACGCGACGTCAAGTTGACGTTCGCAGCCATCGGCACGACAAGTTGCCTGCTGGATCTCGGATGCCGTATCCCGTGAGTCGCCGTCAATGCTTTGCTTCGAGGTTATGGATGAACTAGTTTGGAGCCGTAGGCGGGGACTTTCGCATGCAAGACATGAAGGCGCACCTGGAAAAGCTTCTCACGGACGCGGAGGAGTGCGCGCTCATCAGCAAGTTGGCGACCGACAAGGTCAAGCAGGAGCTTTTCGCCAAGCTCGCAGCGCACCTGAAGACGCTCGCATCCGAAGTCGAGCGCGCTATCGGAGAAATCGAAGGAGGCAACGCGTAGCCCGGTCAGCGTTCGAGGCGCCGCTCGACCTTGCTGCGGCTGTTGCCGACTTTCTTGACCGCCTTTTTGACGGCAGATCGCGAGCGGTCCATCTTCCTGGCCTCGTAGCCCACCTCGTGGCCCTGCCCACCGGCAACCCGCACGCGATCCTGCTTGCGACCCCGGCTGGTCTGCTTCTTGGCTTTTGCCATGGCATTCTCCTTTTCCGAAGCAACGCGCGCTCTCACGCGAGGTTCCACGACACGAAAGCACCCGTACTCATCCGGATGGTTTCACAACTTCCGGGAACATGGCTGCTTGTTAGACCCGAGTGGTCGCCATGCTGCTGACGCTGACGCGAGCGACTATCTCCGGCCGCGGAACTGCGAACTTACGGGCGAGTTACAAAACCGCCGGGAGGATTGAAGGATGAGCGGCAATCTGCGCAAACGCACCGCGGAGGCCTGCTCATCCTGCTCTCCTTTATTCGGCAGGACCCAATAGAGAGGCGACAATGAAAGCATCCCTTCTTCTGGCTGGCGCGCTCATTATCGGATGTGCCGCCCCGGCACTCGCCGATGAGTACTACGTCGTGCAAGGACCCAGCCGTCACTGCACGATCACCACGACGCGCCCGGCGGACAAGGAAATCGTGACGCAGATCGGTCCGATGGCCTTCACGAGCCGCGTGGAAGCCGAGGACCGCATCAAGCAGACCAAGGTCTGCGACGAAGGCACGGTCGGCAGCAGCAGCACCACGACCATTATCAAGGAGAAATAGTCGACGCCTTGTCGCATTCCGACAAAGTCGAGAAAGGTCGCGCCCATGGCTGTCGGCGCGACCTCTTGTTTTGCGGACCGCGAAGGTGCTCGCCACATTGAGAGCGACGCAGGCGCTCCACCAACAAGACGTTGAACGCCTCCTGGACGAGTTGGGGAGGCAATGCCGCTTCAGCCTGGAGCGCAAGGTAGCGATACCGAGATGCTGGAAAATGGCTCTCGACGGACGTTCGGCGAGAGCATGCCGGTTCTGAAAATGTAACTGCTCATGTCCTAAATCGAAGATTGTCCGAAATTCGTTTTGAACCAAGGCGAACCAGGCTCGTTTACGATGATCACCGGCTGAGGCCTTTGCCCGTAGGCACCGGTGGCTGAGAGACCGATTGCGGTCCCGCCTGCACGACAGGCAGCGCGGCCATGACGCACGATCCCGGTTCGAGCGAGATCTCTGCGGCAAACGTCGCACATTCCGACCATTCCGCTGCTGCGCCCTTTAATCCTGGTTCCTGGTACGCTGATTGCTTTTTGCCCCGCACGCGCCTCCTCGCGACCGCTACCTCCGTTGGGCATCTGTATTTCCGTGGCTATCCGTATGGTCCCCGGAACACCGCCCGCACTCTCGTCATTGACTGCAATGGAACGCTTTTTCCTGATCATCCTTTGCACTTGTGTCATTCTGCTGGTGACCGCGCTTGCGTTGACAACTCCAGCACTGAAAACGGACGGTCCGGCGGAGAAGACCATTTTGCTGCGCGAGGGACGATGAGCGCGACGGCTTCGTGCAGACGAGTCGGCGAGGTGCGGAGCACGCAATGAACGAACGCTGCGAGACGTTGCGAACCGCTCCTTTCAACCGCGCGGCGTGATCTGAAGCTCGAGCAACGCAATCCTCTGCAGCACGCCGACGTCCAGTTCGCCGGATTTCGCGCTACGAAGTATAGATTCGGCAAGCAAAGCGACGTGGGAGGAGGCGACCGGTTCCGGCAAGGTCGCAACAGCCTGCGCGAGCGCCGCTGTCATGGCCTCGATCGCTTCAGGCGAGAATGCCGCGTTGGAAAAATCCTTCATTCTGCAAAAGCGATTGTTCGGATAAGGTTCACATCGGCGGGCCATCGAAAAAACGCGCTGCTCCATCCGGAGTTCCCGGATCGACGTGAGTTCAGTCAAATTGCTTGCCGCCGCGGATCAGGCGGAGCTTCGGCCGACCGGCGCAATCCGCTATGAATCGAAGCGTGCACGGGACGCGGATCACGTCGATCGCCGGCCCCCGATCGGCATCTGCGGTGCGATGACACTGACATGGGTCGGGTCGGAGATGCCTCAAGCGCGGGACGCGGGACGATGATGCGCTGTGCATGTCGCTTCTTGAATGCCATGACCGGTTCCGCCCGCACGCGATCGCAGGCGTACGGTAACGGATTGAACGAAGGTCGGATCGTTCCGACATCCGAATTGTAAGATAGATCACTAAAATCGCGGCATCGTCGCGCTAGCATCGAAAATCGCCGCTCGTCAATCGTTGATCGGCAGCCACACATCGCACGCTTGTCGCCACGAAACGCATTTCGATCTTGACGGCGGAGACGGCATGTTCAAACCTGCGGTTAAGATGTTTTGTTTTTGATAGGCTGATTTGGACGCATATCGCGTCCTGTTTTTCTCGCGTCCTGTTGTTCTCGCGTCTGGTTTTGTCGTGTCACGTTTCGCCTCGAACGGCCTGCGACACAAATCCATTGCACGTTTTCATGCCGACTGATTCTCGCAATGACCCGATCAGCATGCGCCGATGGCACCCCAGGGGGTTGCTGAAACCGCTGCTTGCTATCGGATGGGGCACCGCTGTCGTCGTTGCCACCGCCGGCTGGGCCTATTTCATCTTCTGGATCATCTGGCGTTTCGTGTGGCCGCTGCTTGAATGACCCGCGCGCCATGACCGCGGCAGCGGCGCGGTATCAGCGTCCCCTGCACGAATCATCACCGCTCGCTTCGACGCGCGCCGCGAACGGGGCGCCGAGATCACACGACCGCATCGACCACTCGATTGGCTCGCGCGACGGACGGCCGTGCCGCGGCTTGCCTGCGGTCTCCGATCCTGTAACATCGATCATGAGCCTCGTGCCGGCCGGGACAGGACACAGTGGATCGAGATCATTCCCCTGCGCGGCGAGCGCGCCGATTGCGGCAACATGATCATGCCGGGCAAGCGCGGACCAGCGCCTGCACCGGGGATCAGGCGGCGCGCCGGCCGATCGCCGCGACGTCCAACAAAGTGGCGACACTGCTTCTTCTTGTCGTCGTCGCACTGGCCCCCCTGCCCTATGGATCGGTCGGTCCCGTTCCACTCCTGGCATGGTGCAGCATGCTGGCGGTCGCACTCGGCCTCGCGTCGCTGCGCGCGCTCGATGGCCGGCACTTCCTCGTACTGGGCGGCGTTGCGGTCGTGGTCTGCGCCCATCTTCTCGTGCTGCACGAGCAGGTTTCTCCGCATCCCTTTTTCACCATCTCTTCTCCCGATCCTGCCTGGCAGGATGCTGGAGAGGTGCTGGGAACGCCGACCCGTCCGTCCGTCGCAATGGTCCGCGATCAGCCGCTGCTCTCGCTCGGCCCGTCCCTGGCCGCTATCCTGACGCTGCTCGTCGCGTTCATCGTCTGCGTCGACCGCGACCACGCCCATCGCCTGGTCCAGGTCACCGCCTGGTCGGGAACGGCCTACGCCGTTTACGGGATCATCGCGTTCCTGATCGATCCGACCCACGTGCTCTGGATGAAGAAGGAAGCCTATACGACGGTGCTGACCTCGACATTCATCAATCGCAACAGCGCGGCCATCTATTTTGGATCATGCGCCATCCTCTGGCTGCTGATCCTTGCAGAGCGGCTGCGCGCCCAACTGCCGCGTGGAATCTCGCTCTCGTTGTCCATGCTGGCGCGGCCACTTCGCCAGCCCCGGCGCGGCGCGGTCGTCGGCTTGGCGGCATTCCTGGCCTGCCTGATCGCCATGTTTCTGACGGGCTCGCGCGCCGGGGTCATATTGTCGATGCTGGCCGCCGTAATGGCGTTCGGCCTGTTCACGCTGACGGCCATTCGGCTCGGCCGCAATCGGATGCGCCTGCTCCTGATGGCGGGCTGCGTCACAATCGTCCTGATGCAGGTGCTCGGCGCGGGCGTGCTCGGGCGCCTGGACCGCCAGGGCCTTTCCGGCGAAGGGCGCGTCGAGACCTATCGCTCGACGCTCGCCATGATCGATGATCACCCCTGGCTCGGCACTGGCCTTGGCACGTTTGCCTGGGTCTTCCCCGCCTACCGCGGCGATGCCGAATCATCCTGGGGGATCTGGGATCGCGCGCACAGCACGCCGCTCGAGATCGCCGCGGAGATGGGCGTGCCGCTCGCCGCCGTTGTTGTCGCAAGCTGGGCGGGCGCTTTCATCATTCTCGGCTTTGGGCTTTGGAATCGCAACAGGGATCACATCGTGGTCATCGCGGCTCTTGCGGTGGGCGGCCTTGCGGTCTTGCATTCCCTGATCGATTTTTCGCTGCAGATCCCTGGTGTTGCCGTCATCGTGCTGGCGCTGGTCGGCGCCGGCCTGGCGCAGTCGTTCCGCGCCGCCCGACCATCCACCTGAGGTCGGCGGCGAGGGCTTCTCCTGGAATCCTTGCAAATGTTCATGCGGCCGCGACCGTCCGACCTACCGCTCCCAGGGACGCGCGAGATCGACGCCTGGGATTTTCGCGTCAAAATCCCTGCTTTGCAGAAGCCGGGCGAGATAGCGAAGCTTCACAATGTCGATGCCCTCGAGGCGCGACAGCAGCAGGGCGCTGACTGGCCGGCCGGGCCCCAGCACGATCTCGGCGGCGTCGGGGATGAAGTTCGACCTGACGAGCTGAACGAACTCGTCGATGGCCTGCCGTTTCAAATCGTCCGGCAAAGCAGGATAGACCGCCAACGCAAAACGGCTCCGCCGCAATGCGAGCCATCCCTCGTTCGGACCGTATCGGTAAGACAATCGGAGCGCCTTGAAATTATCTTGCTGCAGCCCCCTCGTGTTGTTCTGCAGCCAGAACAGGGCAAACCACGTCAGGGGATCGCTGGGCGCGCAATTGAGGGTGCTCTGGAGCGCCGCGTCGAGATCGGCCTCTGTCTGCCGTATCCTGCTGGAGGCTCCCTCGACGACGGCCTCCTCGGCAAAGCGGAGACGGACGATCGCGAGTGTCCGTCGCGCGACCGGCTCGCAGATATCCTGACGAAGATTGGCCTGCGCCTGGCCGGCGAAGTCGGCGAGAAAACCGGCGCGATACTGCTCGCCGCTAATGATCTTGCGCGCGATCTGCGACATCGGCGCCTGGTACCAGAGGATCGGCGCGACAAACCATGCCCAGCCCAGCGACGCCAGAGCAAAGGTCACCGTGGCAACCCGAGCCGCCAGGACAATGGAGCGCATCGCTCCGACGCTCCCCCGCCTACTCCTCGAAGCCGTAACGCTCGAGATATCTGTCCTTGTACCGGTAGCCGACGCCGTAAGCGTAGTTTCGCATGGCGTTGAAATCGGCCTTGTTGAGCACGACGCCGATCAGACTGTCGGAGACGAGCGGGGCCGATGCCAGCGCGCGCCTGGCTGCGTCGACCGCCGTCCGGCCCCACTCGACCACGAAGAGATAGGAATCGACGATCTGGTTGGTCGAGCGCACGTCCACCACGGGGGCGAGTGGCGGCAGGTCGATCAGGACGTATTGATAGGTCTTGCGCAACTCGTCGACCAGTTGCTTCATTCCGGTGGAAGCCAGGATCTCGTTGGTGTGGGGAAGCCGCGTCTTGGCGACCATCGGCACGAAGCTGAGCGAGGTCGCCGGATCCGTCCAGATCACCTCGGCGAGCGACCGCTTCCCCGCCAGCAGGTCGAGCAATCCGAACTCGGCCTCGTGTGAGAGGGAACGCGTGAGCGAGGGATTGCGAAGGTCGCAGTCCAGAAGAATTGCGTGACCGCCGGCATGGGCGATCAGACGGGCAAGATTGGCAGCCGCGGTCGATTTGCCTTCGCCCGGGTGGGTCGATGTGATGCCGATGACCTTTGACGGCTTGGCCAGCGACACGAGATCGATGCTGACCTTGATGGTGCGGAACGCCTCGGCGAATCGCGAAAATGGCGCCTCGATGACCCCGAACAGCACGCCCTTGCACTCGATCTGGCGCGGCCCGGCGGGTTCCTTTCGCGCCTGTGGCGCCGGCAGCGCCTTCGCCTCGGTCTTCAACAACGGCACAACGGCGAGGCAGTTGGTTCCGAGCTCCTGCTCCACCTGCTCGCTGGTGCGAAAACCGCTTTCCAGCAGATCGAGCAGGACGGCAACGCCAAATGCCAACAGCAGTCCGCTCGCCGAGGCCAATGTCATCGCCAGCAGGGAGTTGGGCTTGGCTTTCTTGTGCGGGCGAGCGGCGGGCGAGATCACGCGCGCTTCGGTATAGGGGAACGACTGCTGCTGGATCGCCTCCATGTAGCGCTGCACGAAATTGTCGTGGATCGCGCGAAAGGTCTGGGCCTTGCCGTCGAGCTCCTTAAGCGCGATCTGCGCCTGGTTGGTGGTCTGGTTCTGCGCCACGGCCTCCGCGAGGCTCTGCTGGATGCTCTGCTCGCGGGCGAGCGCGATCTCGTAGTCGCTCTTGAAGGTCTCCTCGATGCGCTTCAGCTCGTCAAAGATCGCCCGTCGGCTCTCGAACATCTGGTTGCGCAGGTTGACCACCACGAGATGATCCTTGCCGAGCCTTACCGAATAGACCGCCTCCTTGTTGGCGGCTTCCAGATATTCGTTGCGCAGCTTGGTGATGACCTCGTTGCGCAGCGCGTCGGCGACGGCCGGATCCGGCGCCTTGATGACGCTGTCGATCTCGGAGACGTCGTGGCGCGTGACCTCGGTGATGCGGACGAGCCGCGCACGCGCCTCTGCGGTCGCCGCCCGCGCCAGCACGATCTGGCTGTTCAGCTCGGCGAGCTGCTGCTCGCCGATCAGGCGGCCGCCGGTATCGACGATGTTGTTGGCCTTCTTGAAATCCAGCGCCGCTCGCTCGGCGATTGCGGCCTGCTGCTGCAACTCCTGGATGCGCTCCTGCAGCCAGGTGCCGGCGCGGCGCGTCGCCTCATATTTGGCCTCGAGCTGATCGAGGATGTAGGCGTCGGCGGTGGCATTGGCGACCTGGGCAGCGCGCTCCGGACTGAGCGACAGAAAACCGATCTCGATCACATAGGTGGTGCCGATCCGCCGCGGGAACAGGCCGGCGCGAAGGGTATCCCGGGCGTGCTGCTGCAAATCCTCTTCGGACGCGGGCGCGCCGGGAAACAGAAATCCGAGGATCGTTCCAACGAGGCCAGGCTTGCTGCCGACGAACTCCGGATCGGCCGTCAGGTGCAGGTCCTTGACCACGGAAGCTGCTACGTTTTCGGACTTGATCACCTCGATCTGGCTGTCGACGGTGGCTGAATCGACCGGCGTGTCCGTCATCAGCTGCTGCTGTTGGAACAGCTGGGTCTTGCGGGTATCGATGATCAGCGAAGCCTGGGCAAGATATTTGGCCGGGGCCACGAAAAGGTAGACGGCGCCGCAGACGAGGCAGACCGCAAAGATCAGAAGCATGATGCCGGCGCGCCGGCGCGCCAGGCTCACGAATGTCGAGAGAAGGTCGGCGGGCGACATCGCCGCTGACGGCGCGACGTAGGCTTCCGCCAGAGGCTCCGGATTACGCTGCAGCATTGCGGTCGGTTCGGCTGATCAATTGAGGCCTCGCCGGGCAGGACGCGCGGCCAGCTTCGGTTGGCGCTGCACCTTCACGGGCTGACACTAGTCAACGCGTTGGTCACGGTGGTGGTTGTGCTCGGCGCTGTGACGCCCGAAGAGAAGACAACCGCCTGGGTCGATCCGCCACCGCCGCCACCGGTGCCGCCACCGCCACCGCTCGCCCCGCCGCCGCCTGCGCTGCCTCCGGCACCGCCGGCGCCGCCTGCGCCGCCGGTCGCCCCGATCGGCGCGTTGCCCGTCACCCCGGCAAACGCCAGGATGGCAACCGAATCAGAACTCTCGGCGAGCGCCTGCTGAATCTCCGCGGCGAAGGACGGATCGGTCTTGAGGACGGCCTGCGCCGCCTGCCCGAGCCCGGTGCCAATGGCGGATTTCTCGTCCGACGATGCAAGCTTCAGGGCCGCGATGATTGGCTTGAGGGCCGTCTTTTCCGCGACCACGAGATCGCGGACCGCAGATATCAGCGCGGCGACGGTCAGCGTCTGGCCGTCGCCATCAAGGAAAATCTGGGCCGGGTTGGTCTGCAGTTTCGCAATCAAATCGGACCGCGATTGGCTGTCGGTGGTCAACGCACGCGCGTCCCGGACCGGCCAGACACCAAGGCACGCCGCACAAAGCGCAGCCGCCAAGGCCAAATGGAAAAATCGCAAAAACATTGAAAAACCCTTCTGCAGGGGAGGTCTTGCAAGCAATCAACGAAAAATCCGATGCACAATTCTAGCACGAACGGGAAGCCGCGGTCGATGATTTATTGTGCAGCAATATCCGTTATGGATGCAGGGCGGGGCCTTAACCTGTGTCCAGGCGCATGGCGGACGGTCCGCCCGATGGTGGACCGCATGGTCCCGCCGCTCGGGGGCCGGATCAGAACTGCTCCTTCACCTCGTAACGGAACAGCTGCATGGCCGGAAATACTCCGATGATTTGCTCCTTGCGCCCGTAGCCGGGGACGACGACCTCGGTGCAGTCGTCGCTGCGGTAGTAGCAGACCTTGACCTTGATGATATCGCTGCAATGGTTGTCGAGGTTGACCGCATGATCCATGATTCTCGGATTGGAGACGAGCGGCCGCGCGATGCCTTCGCTCTGAAGGCACGGCTTGCCCGCGAAATCGCGGTGTTTGCGGGCGCCAGTGTCACTCTCGGCGATGCCCAGGCGCGCGGCGGACGCGGGCTGGGCGGTGGTCGCCAGCAGGAGAGCCATCGCCAGGCTAGGACGCCGCATATACCGCATGTCTACATTCACCCGTGTTCGCCATCGCATATCCGACCCGCGTGCCACCCCAAGATTCGCGCCAGCGCACGCACAGGTTGCAGTCGCGTAGCAGCCCAGATCGCGATCCCGAAGAGCCCACGCGACGACCAAAAAAGCGATTTACGACGAATTTGATTTTCTGTAGCTTGAGATTGTACCTAGGTACACCTAGCAACTCAACGCTGAGGTGCAGGCCTGTGACGAACGAAGAGATATACCAAGAGCTGACCATCATATTTCGTGACGTATTTTGCGACGACGAGCTGCAACTTGAGCCGGAGCTCTGTGCGGCAGACGTATCGGGCTGGGATAGCCTCAGACACGTTCGTCTGATTTTGACCGTCGAAAGAAAATTCAATCAAAGATTCCCGGCATCGAAAGTCGCCGAGCTCAAGAACGTCAGTGAGCTGGTCGCATTGATAAGGTCGAGTCCTTGCCTGGACACATAGATTTCAACGCTGCACTACGCTCGGATTGCCGACATGAAAGAGCGATCGCTTTACGCCGACCTGGCGTGGCTACCCGTTCCGCCAGCCGATTTCAATGCGCGATGCGCCAAGTTGTTAACTCATGCCGACCCATCGAGGGAAATCCGCAGTCTCGCGGCCTACGCGCTCGACGACAATAAGCTGAACAGGCTTGCCGGCGCGATCGCTTCGGCGCGATCAAATCGATTTTCCCTAGCCTCCCTGACACCTTTTCGCTTAGGCGTTATCGGCAGCGGAACACTCGATTTCGTCATCCCCGCCCTCATCTCCAGTGCGGCTCGCCACGGCGTCGCCCTCGAATGCGTTAAAGGCCAATATGATCAGTTTCTCCAGGAGGCGGTGTCTGCCACTTCGACAATCAGCACGGCCAACTGCGATGCCGTCCTCATCGCCCTGGACTACCGCAGCCTGCCGCTTGATAGCCCGCCAGCCGATGCCGAGGCTGGCCGAAGGGCGGTGGCTGCCGCCCTTGACCTCATCAGTGCCATCCGCGCAGGCATTCGCTCAAACGCCCGCGCGGTGAGTATCGTCCAGACGTTCCCCGCCCCGCCCGAGACCCTCCTCGGAAGCTTCGACAGAATCCTGCCAGGTTCGCCGCGCTTTGCTCTAGATGCCCTGAACCAACAACTCTCGGCCAGCATTCCCGGATCGCAAGACATTCTGCTCGATGTCGCAACGCTCGCCGAAACCGTCGGGCTTGCCGAATGGTATTCGCCTTCACAATGGAATATGGCGAAACTGCCGTTCTCGAACACGTTCCTCCCGCTCTATGCGGAGCACGTCGCACGCATCCTGGCAGCACTGCGAGGCAAGAGCCGACGCTGCCTGGTTCTCGATCTCGATAATACATTGTGGGGCGGCGTTGTCGGTGATGATGGAGTGGAAGGTATCAAGATTGCCCAGGGCGACGCCGTCGGCGAAGCCTATTTGGCAGTCCAGCGCCTCGCCCTGGCGCTTCGCGCTCGAGGCATCGTCCTTGCCGTATCATCGAAGAACAGTGACGAGACAGCACGTGCGCCGTTCCAACAGCACCCCGAAATGCTGCTCCGGCAAGACCATTTCGCCGTGTTCCAGGCGAACTGGAGCGACAAGGCATCGAACATCAGAGCAATCGCCGAGGAACTATCGATCGGACTCGAATCGCTGGTATTCTTGGACGACAATCCGATGGAGCGTGGACTCGTTCGCCAGGCTTTGCCGGACGTCGCCGTTCCTGAGTTGCCGGAGGACCCGGCCCTGTTTGCGCGGACGCTCGCGGCTGGCGGTTATTTCGAGGCCGTGGCCATTTCGAGCGAGGACCTTCGCCGCGTTTCGTCATATGATGACAACGCGCGCCGGGTTGCCTTGCGAAGCGCAGCTACGGATGTCGACGCCTACCTCGCGCTGCTGGACATGCAGATCACTTTCCAGCCATTCGACGAGATCGGCCGAGCCCGCATCACCCAACTCATCAACAAGTCCAATCAATTCAATCTCACCTCGCGACGGTACACGGAGGCCGAGGTTCTTGCTGTCGCGAGTAACCCCGGCTGCTTTGCGTTGCAGGTCAGGCTCGCCGATCGCTTCGGCGACAATGGGATGATCAGCGTTGTCATCTGTCGGCCGATGAGCCTCGAACCCGGTAAGGAGCGCTGTTGGGAGATCGACACCTGGCTGATGAGTTGCCGCGTTCTCGGCCGCAAGGTCGAGCAAATGGTCCTAGCTGAAGTCCTCCGACACGCCCGTGCAGCCGGAATCGACTACCTCCTGGGAAGATACCGCCCGAGCAACCGAAACGGCATGGTTCGGGACCACTATCAGAAGCTCGGCTTCACTCGGAGAGGTGAGCGCGACGGCGACACCGAATGGCTGCTCACGACGGATACGGCCGTGGCGGAACAGCCGATGACGGTTTGTCGCGCTGGCTTTGACGTTCATGCTGAACCTCGGCGCGCTGCCGTGGCAGCGGAGCTGGCGGGGGCGCAGGGATGCAGGGATTGACGACTGCCCGGCTATTTGGCCGGTTGCCGAACAATGATTACGTCCTGTTGCCCCTGCTTAGCTTACTGACAATCTGTGTCACGCTCCTCGGTCTCGAGTTCGCAGCACGGTGGTGTTGGCCCGAAATCGCGGTGGATAGCTGCGAATTTCATGATGATTCCAAGGGATTCCAGTTTCGCCCGAATTGTCAGTCCTACGTCAAGAATTTTGAAGGTCCGCTGGTCAGCAACCAGTACAACGAGTGCGGATTTCGCACCGCCGAACCGTGTTCATCGAAACTGCCAAACCAATTACGCGTCGCGGTTATTGGAACGTCCGTCAGTCGTGGATACCTCGTGCCGTACACGGAGACGTTCGCCGCCCTGGCGACGACACGCCTGACGGAACTGTGCCGTCGGCCGGTTGATTTTCAGAATCTGGCAACCGAGTCTGTCGACCTCCCCAAGCTTCCCCGCCAGCTCGAGGAGGCACTGTCATTGAACCCGGACGCGATCGTCATGGCGATCACCGCCTACGACGTACAGCAGGTGGTGTCGGGCCGGAACGCGGTCGCACGGCTGACGACTCGACAGTGGCTCGCCAGGAAGCTCAATGTCATGCGTCTGTTCGATGTGCTCAAGTATTATCGCAACGAGAACTTGGCTGTATTCCTCGACAACTTCCTCCAACTCGGTGCTACCGCGGACTATCTGCGCGCGCCATTGGCTCACGTTTGGGCTCCCCAATTTCGCGCCCTTGACGACCTTTTGGAGCGCGCCGAGCAGCTCACGCGGCACGACAACGTCCCATTCGTCCTGATGTTCGTTCCGCTGCTGCCTCAAGTATTGCTCGCCAAGCCGGAATTTGCCCGGCCTGGCGCCGATCCCTACCAGCTCAGCCAACTGGTTGGGACGATCGCTCGGAGCCATGGGCTCACCTACATTGACGATACCGCGAACTTTGCCGCGGCCGATGACCCCGGCTCGCTCTTCTACAGAGTGGATGGGCATCCAAGCGGTGCCGGCCATGCCGTGATCGCCGGAGACGTTGTGGCATCCTTGCTGTTGCAGCCAGCGTTCGCGGCCTGTGCCGTCGGCACCCGAGGTCCCGGAGGGGCATAAGGTTGAACGTTCCATCCTGGGCTTTTCTCGGCTTTTCGCTGGCCGCGGCAATTTTGTTCAATCTCTCAGCCGCCGCATGGTGGCGCCGCTCGATTCTGCTTGCGACCAACCTCGCCTTCCTCCTCAGTTTCTCCGATCAGCCGAAAGCCTATTTGCCGTTCGCGGCTTTCCTCTGCATCGGCTACAGCGGCACCAGCTTGATCCTGGCCGGGTTACAGCGAGCCGCGTGCCTTTTCATCATCTCCACGCTAGTCTGCTTCATCTGGATCAAGCGCTATTCGTTTCTGCCGGACGCGGTCCTCTTGCCGCCGGGCTATCTGACAATCGGCGTATCCTACGTCTTTTTTCGCATCATGAGCTTGCTCATCGACGCCCACGCCGGCACGGTTGCCCATCGCATCGACTTGGTGAGCTATCTTAATTACACGCTGAATTTCTCGAGTCTGGTATCCGGCCCCATTCAACGTTTTGCGGAATACCATCGCATGGAAGTCGGCCAGCGTTTGCCCGTTGATGCCGTCAGCATCAGCGCAGCGGCTGAACGAATCGTGATTGGCCTCTTCAAGGTCTTTGTCCTGTCGAGCGCCCTGATCTCACTTCAGCGACATGGCATCGATGCTCTTGGTGTCGATTCGACCTCGGTCGCTCGGATCGGCGACGGTATCGCGATTGCAGCGCTCTATCCGCTGTATCTGTTCCTGAATTTCTCCGGATATACCGACTTCGTAATCGGCGTCGCGCGGCTGTTCGGAATGATACTGCCGGAAAACTTCGACCGGCCGTTCTCGTCCGGGAACTTCATTGAATTCTGGAGCCGCTGGCACATCTCTCTGTCGGCGTGGTTGAAGACATACGTCTACATGCCGCTTATCATCGCCCTCATGCGGCGGTTTCCATATCCCCGCCTCGAGCCGCTGCTTGGCGTCCTGTCGTACTTCGTCACGTTCTTCCTGGTCGGCGTCTGGCACGGCCAGACGTCGGAGTTCGTCTTCTTCGGCGTCCTTCAAGGCGGTGGCGTCGCAATCAACAAGCTTTACCAGATTGCATGCGAGGCAGCCGTCGGACCCAAGACCTATCGGCGCTGGCGTGCGAACCAGCTCTATCGTGTCCTGGCCTGCGGGCTCACGTTCACGTATTTCGCGTTCTCGCTGCTATGGTTCTGGTCGAGCTGGGCGGAAATCGCCAGGATGGCGTCACAGATCGGCTGGCCGGGGCTGATGCTGCTCTGGTCGAGCGTCATCGTCGGCGCCGGCATCGCGATAAGGGCGGGACAAGAAACCAGACGATGGGCATATTCGGTTGGCATCGCCGGCGCGCCAGTGCTGTCGTCGCGCTACCTGCGGACGGTGACCGCAAGCGTCATGGTCGTCGTGCTGGTCATCGTGTCCGTGGCGCTGAATGCCCCCGCGCCTGAGATCGTCTACAAGGCGTTCTGATAGGGACGGGCCCGTCTGCCCTCAGCCTAACGTCTCCTCATAGATCGAAGCGAGCCGCGCACCTTGGGTCTTGGCGTCGAACTCCACAGATGAGCTACCGCGCGGCCGTCACCATGTCACACCACGCGTCGGGATTCCGAATCAGCCACCTTATGTGTTCAGCGAGCTGCCCGACATCGTGCTCATTTGCGAGCAACCCTGTGCGCTCCGAGGTTATCACATTGGGAATATCACAGTGGTTGGTGCTGACGATCGGCATGCCGGTGGCGGCCATCTCGATGTGCTCGACCTGATCGCGCCGTGGCAAGACAAACTAAGCCGTCAATGTTGTGGAGAGCTCTTGGATTTGGCAGTTACGATTCCCAGAAATTCCTTTGTCAACGTCGGTTGCAACATCATAATCAGGACAACGTAAACCATTGCGCCGAGACCGACTTGAGTTGCGAGAATAAGCGGGGCCGGGGCACTGACAAGCCGCGGCAGCGCCAGCACGACCACTGCCATAACGGCAGCAATCAGAGCTGGGACGAGCGTATTCATCGCGAATGACTTTAGACAGGGACCAACCAGTATTCTGACCATGAACGAGTAGGTTCCACAGTAATATCCAATGCAAAGGATCAAGAGAGAAACGGCAATCCCAACCGATCCTCCGAAATAGATACCTATCGGAACGCCTATGAATTGCAGCCCGACTACGCTCAGGTTCCAGAAGAACCCCATATCAGCCCGTCCTTTCGCGATCTGCAGCGTTCCGATCGGATTGATGATTGAGCGAAGCAATCCGACTCCGGCAAGAATCTGGACCAGTAGAACTGACGTGCCCCATTGCGGTCCATAGACAAGTGGAACAAATATCGGTGCAACCGCGGCGCAGCCGAGCAACATCGGAGCGTTGATCGCGCTCAGGACATGCACCAGGGTCAAGTATCCACGTTGAAGGCGGTCAGTCTGGTCTTGCATCTGCGCGAACAACGGAAATGCCACGCGTGTAAGGATCGGATTTATTCTGCTCACAGGCTGTATGGTGAGATTCCATGCCAGGCTGTAGTATCCTAGTGACGCCGGCCCCAGCACGATTCCAATGAATAGCTGGTCCGCGCGCGAGCTCAGAAAATTGAGCGTCCTTTCGCCCATCTGATAGAGGCCGAAGCTCAGATAGCCCTTGATGTCGTCGCGCTGGAACCGAAACATGGGCTTCCAGTTACGCCAACCAACGATCAGCAGAATTAGGCTGGAGATGGCGGCGTTGAATAGCTGTCCAAATACCAACGCGAGCGCACCGAAACCCACGATCGCGGCACCGATCGCGATCAGCGCGCCGCCGAGCATCGACGCAATCTCCACGAATGCAAGCATTCGAAAGCGAAGGCTCTTCTGAAGGAGAAGTGAAAATTGCGCTCCCGGCGGCCCGAGAAGAAACAGCAACGCGGCGAGAGGAAGGATCGTCAACAGGTGAGGTTCTCTATAGAGGCTTGCGATCGCCGGCGTGAGCGCGACGACAATGCCGAAAGTAATCCAACCGACGAAGATGTTCAGCCAATACAATGACGACAACTGTTCCCTTGAAGTCTCCTGTCTTTGGATAATTGCGTTGCCGATGCCCATATCCAGGTAGGTCTGAGCAAACCCCAGAATAACCATTATGATGGCGACCAAACCGAAATCGCTTGGCGACAGAAACCGCGCAAGTATGGCAAGCTGCGCGAACTGAATTGCGGCACCCGCCAGGGCCGAAATGGCGGTCCACTTGGCTCCTGCCGCCGCGGCGCTCCTGAGCTCCGGCATCTTCAAGTCGATATCCCGGCTTCGCGAGACCGGCATCGCTCCCCGATGCGATCGGGCATCGGACAGATCACTTCGGCCGAACAAGAAGATCGAAGCGATAGTGTGCCCCATATCGCGTCGCATCCTGGCTGATTATTTGCGCCGCGTAGCCGAATTTCTCACATAGCTTAACCAGGGCCGGCTTGCTCCACCAGGTTCCCACAGCCTCCGTTCCGGCTGCCAACCGCCGCTGGTATTCGGCGCGGCGTTCCGCCGTATCGTAGAAATCATACAGATGTTCCACGTCCGGAATATCGGCGAAGTAAATCGGCGCGGCTCCCTCCGAAAGCTTGCGGATGGTGCCCATGAGCGAGCCGATGCTCTCCGGGGTGAAATATTGCAGAGCGCCTATCATGTAGACCTTAGTGATCCGATCGCCGCCGACATCGATGATCTCAAGATCAACTGCCGAGTGACACAGATAGGTTATGTTCGGCCCCGAAAATCGACGGCAAGCGACCTCGATCAGCGCGGGCGAAAAATCCACCCCGTACATGCGCCGCGCCATCGGGGCAATGCGTTTGGTCAAGAGCCCGTTGCCGCAGCATAGGTCGAGCAGAATATCCGATGGAGCAATCGCCAAGCCCTCTCGAACCGCTTTCTCGATCATATCGAGCTGTATCGCCTCCTTCGGCCTTCCGTTGGCCGTGAATCCCACCTGGGCCAGGAACTCCTCGGGCCCGGCTCTCTCAACGGCCCCTGCCCAATGGCTACGCCAATCGCGTTTCGATTCAATCGTATCGGTCAAGTGCTCGGTACTCCGCCAGGGCCACGGTAAGCGGGAAAATATTGACGCGCGCCGCTATCGCCGGCCATTCTGTCGTAAGCCGCGCGATCCAGTATCATGCCACAAAGGTGCGAACGTGCGCTGCTGTTGGCGAAACCACGTTTGAACCGTACTAAACCGTCGTCGTCGTCGTCCGCTAAACCCGCACCGCCGCCGAGATTGAGAATTTCGCAATCGGCATATTCCTCGATCGCCGCGGCGACAAGCGCGTAGGAGGCCGAGGTGCGGTAACCAGCGGCGCTGGAAGCGCCAAGATGAAAATACGCGATCCGATCGCCACGTAGCCAAAGAGTCATGGCAACGATCACACCATCTTGGTGTGCCGCGAAGCAGCCCAAACAAGGCATCGCGGCGATACGCTCGAAATAACGCCGGGAAAAACATTGGATACCCTTGATATTCTGGCGCGCAATGAGTTCATCATAAAGCTCGATCCAGCAATTGAGATGGTCGCGAAGCTGAAGCCGTTCGACACGGCAGTAGCGCAGAGCGCGTTTGATTTCATAGCGGTGGTGCCGACTGCAATCGAACACCGCTAACTGGCGATCGATGATCATGTGCTGCTTGAACGGAGAGCATACATCGAATTCTCGCGCGAGGTCTGATGCTGGCGGCGCTGCAAACGGATCGGCGACCCCGACGAAGCTCACGAGGCCTGCCGCCTCTAGCATGCCCCGTCCGGCGCCAATGTCGGCGTTCGGCGCAAAGGCAAGCAGGGGGTAGAGCCCACTTGCGTCCACGAAACCAGAATCGGCAATCGATTGACGCAATATCCAACTGCCCCAAGGCGCGACCTGCATCGGCTGACCGAAGTCGGCGAGCGCCTCGGCGTAGACACCATCGCGGTATGGGTGGTATGCCTGCGATAAATCCATACAAGACGATTCCAATTACGCGAACAACGGTACGGCGAAAAACACCCAATCAATTCGGATCAATCCGCCCCCTCGTTCATCAGCTCATTAATGAGCCGGCGCATATTTTCGCTCTGCCTTTCCGCTCCCCAATGCGCGTTGATAATGCAAATATTCTTCAATTGCTCGGGCATAGAAAGTGGCGTGAGTTGAATCTTTCCGGAGCCTGGCGGATCGCCTATTGCATCGATAGCTTCTATGGCGCCGCCTTCCGCTAGGAACCAGCGATACAATGGGCTTCTCGGATTCATATAAATCTTTCCACCATTCATCATCATGAGGCAGATATTTCCTGCGCCCTGCTGTCGAACGTGGTTCATGAAGACGTGACCACAAGTGCGTAGTAAAGCTGCATACTCTTCCATCGGCAGGAAGTCAGTTATCGGGACAAATTGGTCGCCGAACTTCTTCTTTCCCAAGCCGATGATCGTCTCTCTGTACCAATCATCACCGCCATAGCTAAGTGGCACAAAGATTTTTCGATCTCCCAAACTAATATGACGCTCAAGAACATCGAAGATTTCGACATGGTTGTTTTCATACGACGCACTATTCCCAATCAGGATATTCGGCTTTTGGCCTTCGTGCGACAATCCGTCAGCGCCGGCGCCTTGCAGATCGAGACCGTAGTTCCATGGAATGTATTTCGCCTTGAACCACGGGTTCAATTGGCAAGCCATTTGGTATTCAACTTTGAGTACCGGCGAGAAAATCCCCACCTTGGTCAGAAGGCGCGAACGAAAGCCGGCGGACCGTCCAAGCACTCGGTTCATGACAGACCTGCATATTGACGGAACGGACCTGCGGACGCATGGCCGCTCGGTGAGCAATTCCCTGGTCTTGGGCAGCAAAAGTCCCTCGGGAAATGCAGTCGACAACAGAGTCCCATAGTAGTCGTAGCCCCAGCCAATCCACACCACCGGCTTATTCGTCGGCGCATGCTCGAGCAGTGTAAAGTCATGTAACGAATGAAAAATAACGGCAGTGCATTGCCGATCCCGAAACAGCATCTTAATTTCGCGAATTGAACAAAATTCGACTTTATTGGTCTTTACGAATTGGAGCGGACGCGGCTTGCCCCGCATGACCAGACGATTTTGTCCAGGCGTCACGGTTTCGAATTGATCGAATCCCATATCAATGAATTTTTCATCATGGGCGAGGTGTAAAATATACGACATGCCGTCGTTAATTTTTCTTCTCAGGGTCCGATAAGAGCTTGTTTTCGAGATTCAACAACTCTCGACTGCGTTCTTTGATGCGCTTTGCAGGACTTCCAGCGTAGATTCCAAACGGCTCGCAGTGTGCCTTTACTAGGCTTAACGCACCGATCGCGACACCTTCGTCAATAATGGTTCCAGGCAAGATAACACTCCCGGAACCGACGATGACGTGTTTTCCAAGAAACACCTCTTCGTTCGCCCCACCCCTGAAGCGGAGGGGCACCATCGGGTTTGTCATGAGTGCGCCGGAGTAGTCGTCGCTGCTCGAATAGATTGAAACGTGCGACGAAAGACCGCTGAAGTCAGCCAGCGTGATCTTACGCGCTCCAATTAGTGTGGACCCCACCGAGATGTGGACAAAGTTGCCAATCTCGATTCCCCCAGCGCCCGCGGAAAGAACACAGAAATCGTCAATTCGAACATTGTTGCCAATCGTAATCGTGGCGGCGTTGTAGAACGAGGCCATGTTGGAAATCAGCACGTCCCGACCTACCGACGCAAATCCAATGGCATCGATTTCGTCGCGACCAAGATATCCCATCGTTACGACCCCACAATAAGCTCAACAACTCGCGCCTGATCGTCCCCGGTGAGCGCTGGGTAGAGCGGCAGGCAGATCACTTGTTCAGCGAACCGGCTCGCTACGGGTAGGTTGTGTCTGGCGGCCGAAGGCAGTTTCCGATACATGGGCATCGTCGTGATTAGCGGATAAAAGTACCGACGTCCAAATACCCCTGCCTCTGCAAGTTTTTGATAAAGCGCGTCTCGGCTAAGCGGATAATTGTCGTTGACGAAAATTGGGAAATAGGCCGCGTTTCCTTCCGTATTTGGCGGCGTTTCCAATAAGGCAATCCCAGTCACTTGGCCTAATGCTTCTCGATAGTACGCTTCGAGTTCTCTTCGGCGAGCCAGCACTCGATCAATATGGTCAAGTTGCAGCAGACCAAAGGCCGCGTTAACTTCGCTCATCTTGCCATTGATGCCGGATGCAGTCACCGTAAGCTCATCGGCAAAACCAAAATTCTTCAAATAATCGATCCGCTGCTTGGTCGTTGAATCTGGGCAGACTATGGCGCCCCCTTCAAAGGTGTTGAATACCTTCGTGGCGTGGAAACTTAGCACCGAAAGAGCGCCATGCTGGAGCAGGCTTTCACCCCTATATCGAACGCCGAAAGCATGGGCCGCGTCATAAATCACTCTCAGCCCATATGTATCAGCAATCCGTTGGATTCGCTCAACGGCACATGGATTGCCGTAGCAGTGAACGGCCAGAATGGCTGTCGTTTGCGGTGTAATTGCCTCTTCAATGCGGTCCGGATCAAGGTTGCATGTGTTTGGGTCGATGTCCACAAACACCGGCTGTAGGTTGTTCCACAGAAGCGCGTGCGCAGTGGCAACGAAAGAATATGGTGTTGTGATTACGTCACCGGTAATGCGCAGAGCTTGGAGCGCGGTAACAAGTGCAATAGTGCCGTTCGTGAATAGGGCGAGATGAGGGACTCCCAAATAGTGACAAAGCGCATCTTCCAAACGCTTGTGGAACGGACCGTTGTTGGTGAGAATTTTGCTTTCCCATATCGTTTCGAGATACGGGACGAATTCTGCCAAGGGCGGCAGGTGCGGTTGGGTGACATATATTGGCTTGCTCATTCTTAACCGTCCAAGGTCGTTCCGCAAGGTCTTAAGGGCAGTGCACGCGTCCGCGGGCCCAATATCCAGCTTCATCTGGGTGCGCAGAGTCTTTGATTGGGTCGAGATTGCTTGGGCTGATCCGCTCTCGTAGTTGCCTCTTAAACATTGGTTTCTAGGCGTCGCCTACCGGCCGCCGCTCGTCGACAACGGCCCCTTGGTACATCGCGCACAACCTCTCCGCATGACGCTCCGGAGAATGCTCAATCCGGATTCGCTCGAGGGCGACATCTGCTTTTGCCTGTATGTCCGACCTGTTTTTCACAAGATTACGTACGACCGCGACGATGCCGGATGTTATCGCGTTTGCGATCTCAGAGCGGTCTTTTTCACTGGTATAGATTGCCTCTCCCATTTCGTTCTTGGGGAGCTTGATGACCCACCCGCTCTTATCGTCATTAATTTCAGGCAGAGCGCGAACATCCGTCGTGATGACTGGGCAACCACACGCCTGGAGTTCCAGGACTGAGTAGCCATAGGTGTCCGCATAGGTCGGGAGCAAGCCAACATGCGATGCCTTCATGAGATCCAATACTCTTTCATTCGGAAGCGACCGATGGTGAAATATCCACTCCCGACCCTCGTCGATCATTCTTCTCGCCTTGGCCACATCTGCGGCGGTCTCCTTTGCCGCATAGTCATCGATCGCCAAAGAACTGACAATCGTCAGCACGACATCCAATCCGTCCTTCCTCAGCTGCTGAAATGCGACCAGCATTTCTGCCCCACCCTTTCGGAAAAACGAACCGCCCACAAATATGAACCGGATCGGACCATCTTGGGGCAAGCGCTTGCTGTGATAGTCGGGAAAAAACGCGGCCTGGGGCGGGTGCAGCACCACGATCTTATCTTCTATGGCCTGACGGTACTCAGGATAGAGGCACAGCATCTCCTTTTGAATCCGAGCGCTGCATTTCGAAATGGCGACGATGTTTCTGCACGCAGGGCGGCTCATTGCGTCGAGTGCCCGCCGGACGTTTGCATCCGTCTTGATGGCCGCGTAGCCGGGATGACGGCCGTGATGACAGGCCAAGGTGACCTGATAGCGTGGGAGCACCGTCTCAAACGTACTGATCCAGGGTGTTTCGCCGAAGCTGACGACGTTGAAAAAGTGCAGAACATCGACTCGATTGAGATCAAGATCAAAGAACTTTGCCCGGAGATCTTGCCGACGGCGACCAAACAATCCGGTAACCGCGTTTGGCGCACGATATGCCTTTCGCGTCATTTCGCAGAAATCATGCACCCGGACATATTCGATGCCCTGGACCAGGTCCGCAACATTGCGGCTGAGCGCATAATCTCTACCTTGAATGCCAACTCTCATCGACAACCCTGTAACGGCACTGTCATTTCCGCACGCGAAGGCCGCGCACGCTCTGGCCAATGGCCACGGGATACGTCATCCTCGCTTTGGTCGCTGCTGCAAACCGACCAACAGACCCTCTGAATACGCAGCAGGTGGAATAGCCGAACAGGATCATGAAGGGCGAGTCGCTCCAGCCGCGAAGCGTGAGGCCCAAAATCGCAGTCACTATGAACACCGTGATCCGGTAGGGATCCGGTTCCCGGCTCAGTCGGCGGCATTGGTAGGGATAGAACAGGACGTACGGAAGTCCAAAGGCAAGAAAGTTGAACAGGATGAAATTGTCGACCGGCGTGTAGAAGCTGGCGAGGTCCGATTGGAGAAGGCCGAAACCGAAGCCACCCAGCCCAAAGCCGAACAACACCGCTGCAGGTGCAAGTTCGTCCATATGGGTAAAGGGCACGAGCCAGGTGTAGGTGCCGCGAATCCACAGGCTGAGCAGTTCATCGGGAACCGTGTCGCCGCTGAACGACAGAGTGATTGCAATGATGATCAGCGGAAGCACAGGCGCCATGAACGAAGCCCTGAGGCTCCACCTCAACATGAACTGGTCGACTGCTGAACGGTCATGAGCGGCAAATGAGTAGAGCGCCACATAGGCGATCAACGCAATGAGATTGGTACGGCTGGTCGTTTCCTCGATGGCAATGAAGGCTAGCACCGCAACCAGGTAGAACGTCAATTTGCGAGCATTGAGAGAGAACAGTATGAGCAGCGTGAGGATTGACGACGCTGCGCCGTGCTCATCGCCGGCAAAACCGTAGCTTCGAATCCGACTGCCTTCGATCCATTGCAGGTCCTTGTACTTCTGCTCGACACCGATGCCTTCGAAGGTCAGATTCGCCCATGGCATGTCCGCGGTCAGGGTAAACAGCACGCCGAACGCCGCCAGCGACAACAATGCCAAAAGCAGCACCTTCATGAAAGGCCGGGCCAGCAACTCGCGGTCGAGCAGCAACCCACAAAACAGCGGCACCAAAGCCTTGAAGGTCGACAAGACGGAAGCAACACTTCCCGAGACGAAATAGCCCTCCACGCAATAGAGCAGGATGACATACATGAAGATGAGAGCGCGATGGGTCCTGGCCGGGGACTCAATCAATACGCCCGCGACGCAAACGAGGCCAAGAAGGTCGGGTACGAACCACAGTTTTTCCAGGCCGGTAGACGCCAGAAAATACCTGATCGGGCCGAAAAAAGCCGACTGACACACATAGGCGATCAAGGTCACAGCGCTCAGCGCGGACGCCGGACTGGCGGAGCCAGTCCGTACTGACTGCCTATGTAGCAGGACTGACCGGCTACTTGCCAAAACCGCTTCGCTCCGTCTTGTTGAGATAGATGTCGAGCAACGACTCACGCAGATAGAACAGAGTCTCCCTTAAACCCACGCCTCCCAACAGCAGCGCCAAGAGGAGATGTCGGATCAGCCTGATACGGCTGCCCCGGCGGCGCATGATCTGAAGCGCCACAAATCTGGCCATCGTTCTTCGGCTCATTGCGCTTCCGTGCTTGGCGATGAAGCGCAACGATGGAAGGTTCGAGCGCGTGCTGCTGATATTGCCGGCCTTCGCCGGATGATAGATCGTGGTCGCTCCCGGCAAGAGCGTCAAAGCGACGTTGTTTTCGATCAGCCGGAACACCAGATCCCAATCCTGATATCTCCTCAAATGCGGATCGAACAGGAATTCCAAGGCCGTTTGCCTCGGCATCATGAGTGTCGATGTCTGGAACGCCAGCTCTGCGGCTGTCACAAAGTGCAGCTTTGCGGCAATGCTTCGATCTTGAGGGTATCTGTATCCAGGCAGCACGCGGGTCTTGCGACCTCGCACGAGGGCAGAACTTGCGACCACAAAGTGACCGGACCGGGCAGCTGCAGCCTTCAGCAGAGTGCGCAAGTGATCCGGGTCCCACGCATCGTCCGAATCCAGTAATGCGATATAGTGGCCGCTTGCCTTCCGGATGCCGGCGTTGCGCGCCACGCCCCCTCCGCCGTTTCGATCCAGGCGGGTGTATACGAGCGGGACCGCCCCGGCATATCGAGCAATCATCAGCGACGTATCGTCTGACGAAGCGTCATCGACCACGATTATCTCGGCAGCAGGATGGGTCTGGTCCAATACCGATCCGATTGCTCGATTGAGCAGATGGGACCGATTGAACGTCGGAATGACCACGCTGATCGAAGCTTCGCCGGTGGCAATTTGCGGGTCCGCGGGCAACACTTGTGCAACCGAGGACATCATCGACAACAGATTTGATCGAGCATTGACCGCCGGTCTAGTTCGGGTCCACGGACAATACGAAGAATGCCTGCGAGTTGGACCACCAGGGAAGATTGCGAAAGGGGCTATAAATGGTCTGAAGCAGCCTCAATCTGGTCGTCAAGAGATCGGCCAGCACGCGGTGGTCGAATCCCTTGTGCGACAATAGAATGTCTTTTGCTCGATCCACCGGCAGCCCCACTACGCCGCGCGCGATTTCGCCAATGCTGTAATCGCTGTATCTGCGAAACAGGACGGATCTGACCGCCTGCTTAACCGGCAGGGCGGCACCTTGCATGATTGGAACCGATACGACGATCCGTGCCCCATCCCTGCAAACCCGAACCGCCTGATCCATGAACGCCATGATCTGCTGGTCGGAAATATGCTCCAGCGTCTCCAACGCGCAGAGCACATCGACGGATCGGTCGTCGATCGTTTCCATGGAGCCGCATGCCAACACTTCGGGGTATTTTATCTCCATGAAGGGTTCAAACGCCAGCAACCGGGCGTCCGGACGCCGCGATGCGACCCGGTGAAGCAATTCGCCTTGTCCCGCGCCAAAATCGAGAATCGTGCCGCCGTTCGGCAGCAAGCGATCAACCAGCTGCAGCGAATTGAGGTAACGTTTCTGATGTGCATATCGCGCAATCGGATTCGGATGGTCGATCGTCTGTTCTTCGTAAGGAATTTCTCTTGCCATGCGACCCTCCGATTGATTCGGACGCCGAGAAGCGCCTCAGTTCACTTCCAGCCCTGCGCGGCATTTCCACCCGGCCAATACCGATTCCAGGCAAGGCAACTCTCGATCGCTCAAGTCAAAGCCGCTTCTTGCCCACAGCGCATCAGGATCACTGAAACCCGGTATGGACGAAACAACCAGAACAGCCGGTGCATCTTGCACTTCCACACTTCCCACCGAATGAACGGAAGCGGCAGATGTACGATGAGTTTCAGAATTGTGAGCAATCGCTGCGCGACGGTCTGCTGCTTCAGTTCCTCCCAATATGTTCCATCCACCACCACCTCGGCGTTGACGATCTCACTATCGGGAAACAGCAAAGCCAGTTCTGCGGGATCCGGTCGGAAATACGTATCGATCGGGTCGATGTGATAGGGAAAACTATATGGCACCGAAACGATGACATAGCCGCCGGGACGCACGATCTGGCGGCAGATTTTCGCGAGCGTCGTCCGGTCGACGACATGTTCGAACATATTGCAGCATAGCAGACTGGCCGGCCTCATTGCCGCAAGCCTTGCCCGATATTCAGGATCAAATATGTCACCGGCCACGTCCACACCGGGCTCATTCTTCATGTCCGCATGAATAAACCTGACGCCGCGAAGTTCATTGGGAGCGGTCAAGTCCTCGTTGATATGTCGCTGACGCACGGTGCGAAACTCGGCGGTACTCGATCCGAGATTCAAACATGGCGATACTTCATCCAGCGGCAACCGTGCGAGCAGATTTCCAATGACCTTCGCTTCTGCAGGAAGCATGGGCGTTCTCCGACCTCATGAACTCAGACGCTCACTTACTCTCCGTTCAGCTCGCGCACGCCTCGCCGATGCCCTCGCCCTGTGTGCCGCGATCGTGTCTTCGTAGACGGAGAGATACTCCGAAACCAGCTGGCCGAAATCGCGTGATGCCGGCTGATGCAGCAGATGCCGCGACTTGGCAACAACAGCCGATCTATCGCCGGCGATGGTCGTCAAGAGTGACTTCAGTTCGCCATCGGTCGCAGGCTCGTAGAGCCAGCCCGTTGCGTCGTCGATCAGCTCAGGGATCCCTCCGCGTCGCGCCCCGACAACAGGCCGTGCGTGGGCGAACGATTCCCCAATGACCATCGGGCACGGGTCGTCCCATATCGAGGGTATCACCATCACATCGATTCTCCGGAAGAACTCCGAAGGGTCAACAAATCCGAGACATACGATCTCGATCCGGCCTCCAAATCCGGCTATCCGCCTCCTGGTGTCCTGGTCGACCGCCCCGGCGATCAATAGCCTGGCCGCTTGACCGGGCATGTCCCGGAGAGCCGAAAGCAGATCGAAGATTCCTTTTTCCTCGGAGGGACGCCCTATGAAGCCAAAGACGAGCCTGTCATCGCTAGGAAGAACGGCGCCGACCTCGGCCGCCAGCCGATGCGGCGGATTCCTGATAATCGTCGCCGGCCCGGCTGTCTCGTCGAACAGTCCACAGTCGCGGTGAATGGCCAATGTTCTGTCGCTAACGCTCACCACCGCATCAACATATTCCGCGGCCCCGCGTCGGCCGTTCGTCAACAATGAACAGTCAAGGCAGGTGGTCTGGCAGCGGGCACCGTTTCTGAAACGTTTGGAGCGAGCGCAGGTCAAATAGTAATCATGCAGCGTGTGCACCACGGGGATTTGCCGCGCTGCGGCTTTCGACCAGACCGCAGCGGTAAGGCCGTACAGACTATTGGTGTGCAGGACGTCAGGCTTGAATTCATCGAGAACATCGTCAAAACCGGCCGACGGCCAAGGCCGATCCTCGACCAGATGCCAAACCGCCCTCACGTATCGGTTGTTCGAACGATTCTGCCAGGGCGAATACACGTTACGTGTCGGCAGGGTCACGACATCAACGCCGTTCACCGCTTCCCGGTCCCAGGCCCCCCAGACCGGACCGGATCGCACCACGCGAACGACGTTGCCGCGAGTTGCCAATGCTTCACAAAGCTGGACTGAAAAGGTCTCGGCCCCTCCCAAAAATTTTGGATGCTTGGGCGTCGGATAGCTGGCACTGACAATAAGGATTCTCACAGGACTCCCATTGTCGATCTGAAGCTTGGCTCATTTGCCGACGGAACGAGGGTCATTTCGGAGCTTGGTCTGTCGACAGATTTGGCACCATACGCGCAATATTGCCGCGCTTCGGCAGCTGTTCGGCGTGAACGACCCGATGTCCATCTCGCATGTAGGAATCCAGGTGGACGGCATAAAACGCATCGGGCCTGAATGCTTCTTCGGCGTAGCTGGCCACAAGTCTGGCACTGACGTTCAGAAAAAGCGGCATCTGCGGGTCGATGCCGTAGCCGCGATATATCAAGCCGCCGACGACCTCTACTTCGCCGCCGTTCATATTTTGAACCAGCGTATTGGTTTGTTCGGTCTTGACGCCCAAAATCCATAGCGGCGAGCCGTT
>Ga0070710_10000200_pt1 | contig 28110 bp, 28 predicted proteins | sample LARL52metaG_FD_65454 | JGI IMG/M metagenome (GOLD analysis project Ga0070710, IMG submission 65454) | Corn, switchgrass and miscanthus rhizosphere microbial communities from Kellogg Biological Station, Michigan, USA - LAR L5-2 metaG | ecosystem: Host-associated > Plants > Roots > Rhizosphere ...
CTGGCGTCTGACGGCACCGTCGTGCTCGACGTGCGCTGCGACCCGAACGTGCCGCCGATCCCGCCCCACGCGACGTTCGACCAGATCAAGGACATGACCGAAGCGGTGCTGCGCGGTGACCCCGACGCGTGGGACGTGCTGCGCCGCGGCCTGCAGACCAAGATCCAGGAGCTCCTCCCGTGAAACTCGGCTACTTCCTGTCCTCAGAAGAACACGGCCCGCGCGACCTGGTCCGGCACGCGCGCCTGGCCGACGAACACGGCTTCGAAGCGCTGTGGATCTCCGACCACTACCACCCGTGGAACGACCAGCAGGGCCAGTCGCCGTTCGTGTGGGGCACGATCGGCGCGTTGTCGGAGACCGTGTCGCTGCCCATCACGACGGCCGTGACGTGCCCGATCGTCCGCATCCACCCGGCGGTCATCGCCCAGGCCGCGGCCACGGCGGCGGTGCAGTGCGAGGGCCGGTTCGTGCTGGGCGTGGGCAGCGGCGAGGCGCTGAACGAGCACGTCCTGGGCGATCATTGGCCGTCCGCCGACGTGCGGCTGGAGATGCTGGAGGAGGCGATCGGCCTCATCCGCACGCTGCACCAGGGCGACGAGGTCACCCACCACGGCAAGCACTACACCGTCGAGAACGCCCGCATCTACACCGTGCCGGAACGCCCGGTGCCGATCTACGTCTCCGCGTTCGGCCCCAAGGCGGTCAAGGTCGCGGCCCGCTGCGGTGACGGCTACATGTGCGTCGGCCCGTCCGGTGATCTCGTGCAGCAGTACCGCGCCGAGGGCGGCCGCGGTCCGGCGCAGAGCGGCCTCAAGGTCTGCTACGGCGAGTCCGAAGAGGACGCCGTGAAGACCGCGCACCGGTTGTGGCCCAACGACGGACTGCCCGGCGAGCTGGCCCAGGTGCTGCCCACGCCGAAGCACTTCGAGCAGGCCTCGGAGCTCGTGACGCCGGAGATGATCGGGTCGGCGATCCCGTGCGGCCCCGATCCCGAGCGCTACGCGGCCAAGGTGAAGGAGTTCGCCGACGCCGGGTTCGACGAGCTGTACGTGCAGCAGATCGGGCCGAACCAGCGGGAGTTCTTCGAGTTCTGGGCCAAGGAAGTCGTTCCGCTGCTGGAGGTTTAGCGCCCCTCGCGCAGGGCATCCGGTCCTATGAGGAGGTTCCTGCGCGAGAACAGCCTGACGCTCGGGTTCGGAGGACTGTTCCTCGCGGCGCTGGTCGGTCAGTTCTTCGCCGGTCACGCCGACTACAACGAGCGTCAGGCTGCGCTGGGGCAACCGTTGCTGTCCCTCGGGCAGTACCTGTTCTCCGCTGACTTCGTCGCCGACGTCGCGGAGAACTGGCAGTCCGAGTACCTGCAGTTCTTCCTGTACGTCACCGCCACCGTCTGGCTGATCCAGAAGGGTTCGCCGGAGTCGAAACCGGCGGGCAAGTCGGGTTACGAGAGCGACGAGGAGCAGAAGATCGGCCGGTACGCGGACGAGTCGTCACCGAAGTGGGCGCGCGCCGGAGGCTGGCGCACCGCGGTGTTCTCGAAGTCGCTCGGCCTCGCGATGCTGGTGCTGTCCTCTTCTCATGGTCGATCCAGTGGATCGCCGGCTGGTACGCCAACAACGCCGACCCGCTCGCCGAGAAGAGACGGGGCTCTTCGGGTATTTCCTCAGCTCCGACTTCTGGAACCGCTCGCTGCAGAACTGGCAGTACGAGTTCCTGGCGATCGCGTCGATGGCGATCCTCAGCGTCTACCTGCGCCAGCGCGGGTCGCCCGAGTCGAAGCCGGTCGGCGCCGCGCACTCGGTGAGCGACAAGTCCGGCTGAGTTTTGGAGGCGTCTGCAAGTACCCTCGTTGTCGATGAAGGGAACCTTCCTCGACCTCAGGTGGATGAATGTTCCCTTCATCGACCGCCAACAGGGGGTACTTGCAGACGCCGTTCAGGCAGCGCGACCACCTTCTCGGGTCGTCACCGCCGCCTTACGCGAGGATCTCGCCGACCGTGCCGGCGCCCACGGTCCTGCCACCCTCGCGAATCGCGAACCCCAGCCCGGTGTCCATCGCCACCGGCTTGCCCAGCTCCACCACAACCTCGACGGTGTCTCCCGGCAGCGCCACTGTCCTGTCGAGCTCGACCACGCCGACGACGTCGCCGGTGCGGAAGTGGAACTGCGGCCGGTAGTTCGAGGCGATCCCGGTGTGCCGGCCACCCTCCGCGGCCGACAGCAGGTACACCGACGCGCGGAACCTGGTGTGCGGCGCCACGCTGCCCGGCAGGGCCAGCACCTGGCCGCGCCGGACCTCGCCGCGCTTCACCCCGCGCAGCAGCACCGCGGCGTTGTCTCCCGCCTGGGCCTGCCGCATCGGCTTGCCGAACGTCTCGATGCCCGTGGCGACGCTCGACGTGGCCGCGCCGAGACCGACCACCTCGACCGCGTCGCCGACGCCGAGCACACCGCGCTCCACCGCCCCGGTCACGACGGTGCCGCGACCGGTGATGGTCATGACGTTCTCGATCGGCATCAGGAACGGACCGGTCAGGTCGCGTTGCGGCACCGGCACGTGCTCGTCCACGGCCTCCAGCAGCCGCACGACCGACTGCGTCCACTCCGGGTCGCCCTGGAGCGCGCGCAGACCGGACACGCGGACCACCGGCGTGGCGTCGCCGTCGAAGCCGTACCTGGACAGCAGGTCGCGGATCTCCAGCTCCACCAGGTCGAGCAGCTCCGGGTCGTGCACCGCGTCCGCCTTATTCAGCGCCACCACCACGTACGGCACGCCCACCCGCCGCGCCAGCACCACGTGCTCACGCGTCTGCGGCATCGTGCCGTCCTCCGCGGACACCACGAGGATCGCGCCGTCCAGCTGCGCCGCACCCGTGATCATGTTCTTCACGTAGTCGGCGTGGCCGGGCATGTCGACGTGCGCGTAGTGACGCGTGGGCGTCTCGTACTCGACGTGCGCGATGTTGATCGTGATGCCGCGGGCGAGCTCCTCCGGCGCGCGGTCGATGCGGTCGAACGCGGTGAAGGTGGTGCCCGACGGGTCCATTTCGGACAGAACCTTGGTGATGGCCGCCGTCAGCGTGGTCTTGCCGTGGTCGACGTGCCCCATGGTGCCGATGTTGAGGTGCGGCTTGGCCCGCACGAACTCCTGCTTCATTTCCTGTGTCCTCGTGGCTGGCAGGTCTCAGAACCGTGGACCGCTACGACCCTCCTCCAGCGGTCCTGAAGGAAGAGGACTGGAGAAGGGTCAGATTCGGGCGCCGGCCGGCTGTGCCGAGGCAACGGCGAGCGCGCCCGCAGGAACACCTGCGAACGTGTTGTGCTCAGCCGTCAGGAACATGAGCCGATCATGACACCGCTAGAGATCGGCTGTCACTCGGTTTTCCGCGAGCCGGATCAACGCCCGTGCGGCGGGGCTGTGCGGCCCTTCGGTGCGCCAGGCGAACGACAGCCGGCTCCACGGCGTCGGATCGGTGATCCGCACGGCGTGCAGGTCCGCCGCCATCGACTCCGCGAGGATCGCCGGACCGAGCCCGCGCTGCGCCAGCGTGATCACCATCGGTGGCGCGGAGGCCTCCAGCGCGATGCGCGGCTGCCTGCCGCCGCAGGCCGCGTCCAGCGCCCCGCGCAACCCGGTTCCCGGTGGCAGGCAGATCAAGCCGCGCTCCAGCAGCTCGTCCAGCGGCACGGACTCCCTGCCGTACCAGGGATCCGCCGCCGACACCGCCGCCACGAGCGGTTCGTCGGCCAGCACGCGCACCGACAACCCGTCCGGCGCGGCTCCGGCGTACCCGACGAGCGCGAAGTCCAGCTGACCGTCCAAAAGGGACGCTATCAGCGCGTCGGAGTTGGCCTCCGCCAACGTGATCTCCACGCCGGGGTGCAGCTCGTGGAACGACGACAGCAGCTCCGGCAGGTCCATGATCCCGCACGACACGACCATGCCGACCCGTACGGCACCGCGCACCAGCCCGGCCATCTCCTCGACGGTCCGCCGCGCCGACTCCACCGACCGCAACGCCGCCCGCGCCAACGGCAGCACGGCCGCCCCGATGTCGGTCGGCGTCACGGTGCGTCCCGACCGGTCCAGCAGGTCGTGCCCGAGCTCCCGCTCCAGTCGCCGGATCTGCGCGCTCACCCCCGGCTGCGCGACGTGCACCCGTTCCGCGGCCCGCGTGAACGAGGCCTCCTCCACGACCGCGACGAAGTACTCCAGCTGCCGAAGCTCCATAACCAACGATTATAGACACGAGCACAACTAGATCTTGGACATATAAGCACAGGCCAAGCATGCTTGGAGACATGCAGATCTACTACCCCGGCGACACCGGCTACGACGACGAACGCAGCGGCTTCCAGACCGGCCTGAAGCACGAACCGCAGGTGATCTTCGCCGTGGAGAACGCCCAGGACGTCGAGGAAGCGGTCCGGTACGCCGAGTCTCACGGCCTGGAGTACGCCGTGCAGACCACCGGTCACGGCCTCACCACCACGACCACCGGCGTCCTGATCTCCACCAAGCGCATGAACTCCGTCGAGGTCGACCCGAAGCGCAGGATCGCGAGGGTCGAGGCGGGCGCGGTCTGGCAGCAGGTGATCGAGCAGGCCGCACCCCACGGTCTCGCGCCGCTCAGCGGTGACGCGAGCGACGTCGGCGTCGTCGGCTACACGCTCGGCGGCGGCTACAGCGTGCTCGCCCGCGAGTTCGGCTTCGCGAGCGACCGCGTCCGCGCCACCGAGAAGGTCGGCGACGTCGTCACCGCGCTGGAGTTCGAGCTGCTCGACATCGCCCAGGTCCACGCGGGCGAGATGTACTTCGACGCGAGCCACGCGGAGGCGGTCTTCGAGGCCTTCCACAAGTGGGACGTGCCCGGCCACGTCACGCCGACGCTGACCACCATCTCGTTCCCCGACATCCCGGTGTTCCCCGCGCCGCTGCGGGGCCGTGACGTCGTCCGCCTCACCTTCGCGAGCACGAAACCGTTCGAGATCGACCACCTGCGCGTGGCCCCGGTGCTGATCGAGGACTTCGGCACGAAGCCGTACGCGGAAGCCGCCGGCGCCCCGCTGCCGCCGCACACCTACCAGGGCGACAACGTTCTGCTGAACGACCTGCCGCTGGACGCGTTGCACCGGGTCCGCGAGAAGGTGGCCGGTGCGGAGGTGCCGATCTTCCTCGGCATCATGGTGCTGGGCGGCGCGCTCGGCGGCGAGGCCACCCACGTGCTCAAGCTGATCTCGCCGCGACTGGGGGTGGAGAAGCTGCACGCGGAGGTGTTCGCCGAGGTGCGACCGTTCGTGGTCGGCACCGCGCGGAACTTCCGGTACGCCGTAGGCTGAGCGGTATGACCCGAGTGGTTCTCGTGGAGGACCACGACATGGTCGCCGAGGCGATCGGGCTCGCGCTGGAACGGGCCGGGATCGAGGTGATCGCCCGCACGTCCACCGTCGCGGCGACGCTCGCGGAGACCCGTCGCGGCGAACCCGACGTCGTCCTCCTCGACCGCAGGCTCCCCGACGGCGACGGCACCGCGCTCATCCCCGAGCTCGTGAAGGACGGCGCCAAGGTGCTGGTGCTGACCGGGGAGGCCACCGCGTCGGTCGCCGCCCGCGTCGCCGAGGCGGGCGGAGCCGGGTTGATGCTCAAGTCGGCACGGCTGGACGAGCTGGTCGACGCGGTCCGCAGGGTCGCAGGCGGCGAGGTGGTGTTCGACTCGAAGCTGCTCGCGGGCGTGCTGGACCGGCTGACCGGCCGGGTGAAGGCCGCGGGAGCCACGCTCACCGCACGCGAGCACGAGACGTTGCTGCTGCTCGCGGACGGTGCGGGCACCGACCAGATCTCGACGCGGCTCGGCGTGGCCCGCAACACCGCGCGCAACCACGTGCAGCGCGTCCTCGACAAGCTCGGCGCACGATCGAAGCTGGAGGCGGTGTCGATCGCCCGCCGCGAGGGCCTGCTCGACTGATGCAGCCGCACCAGACGAGTTGGTTCGACTGCGTCTGCAGAGCAGGTCTTGTTTGGTGCACTGTGCTTTGGTGACCACGAGTTCGCTCACCGAAGCCGTGTTCTCCCTCCCGGAGGACGATCGGCGCGGTGGCGTGGCACTCGCTCGCTCGTTCGCCCGCCGGACCGTCCGCACCTGTGAGTTCCGCGGCAACCACGACGACGTCGTGCTGGTCGTCAACGAGCTCGCCACCAACGCCGTCTGCCACGGCGGGGGTTGCCCGGTCGTGCGCATCGTGGGCGGCAGGGACCTGGTGCTGGTCGAGGTCACCGACGACGCCGCCGCCCGTCCGGAGCTGCGGTCGAACGGCTGGGGGCTGCAGCTCGTCGCAACGCTCGGCGCGAGCTGGGGTGTCACCGAACGCGCAGGTCAGAAGGTCGTCTGGTGTGAGCTGACGGCGTAGCGGTCATGATGACGCCGTGCAGCGCGACGAGTCCGAGCTCTTCCGGCTGCTCGTGCAGGGCGTCCGGGACTGCGGGATCTTCATGCTCGATCCCGGCGGACACGTAGTGAGCTGGAACGCCGGTGCCGAGCGCATCAACGGCTATGCCGCCGAGGAGATCATCGGACGGCACTTCTCGACGTTCTACCCGCCGGAGGACGTCCGCTCCGGCAAGCCCGACTGGGAGCTGCGGGTCGCGAAGGCCGAGGGCGCACTGGAGGACGAGGGCTGGCGGGTGCGCAAGGACGGCACCCGGTTCTGGTCGAACGTGATCATCACCGCCCTCTACGACGACACCGGCGAGCTGCGCGGGTTCGGCAAGGTCACCCGCGACATGACCGAACGGCGGCGCGCCGAGCAGCAGCTCACCGACCGGCGCCGGCTGCTCGCCCACCTCGTCGAGGCGCAGGAGCGGGAACGGCAGCGCATCGCGTGGGACGTCCACGACGACACGATCCAGGCCATGGTCGCCGTCGACATGCGGCTGCAGCTGCTCGCCCGCAGGCTGCCGGAGGAGCACCGCGGCACCGTGGAACACCTCGACGGCGCGGTCCGGTCCGCCATCAGCAGGCTGCGCAACCTGGTGTTCCGCGTCCGGCCGCCGGGCATCGAGCGGCAGGGGCTGCGCGACGCGCTGGCCGGGTACCTCGCCGACACCGCCATGGCGGGCGAGATCCGCAGCACGCTCGAACGCGTGCCCGGCGACGACGCGGCCATCACGATCTTCCGCATCTGCCAGGAGGCGCTGACCAACGTCCGCAAGCACGCGCGGGCCTCTTCGGTTGCCGTCGAACTGTCCACAGTGGATCGCGGGTTCCTGGTGCGGGTGGCCGACGACGGCGTCGGCCTGCCCGACCTCGACCAGGGCTCCAGCCACTTCGGTCTGATAGAGATGAGGGAACGCGCGGAGGTCGCGGGCGGTTGGTGCACGGTGACGGCCGTACCGGAAGGTGGCACGGTGGTCGAGTTCTGGCTGCCGGACGTGCGGCCGTGATCCTGCGCGTGCTGATCGCCGACGACGATCCCCTGATCAGGGACGTCCTGCGCGACGTGCTCGACGACGAGCCGGACATGGAGGTCGTCGCGGTCGCGTCGGACGCCCGTGAGGCCGTCGAGCTCGCCGAACGCCACGCCCCGGCCGTGATCGTGCTCGACGTGCGGATGCCACGGGGCGGCGGCGCGCACGCGGCGAAGGAGATCCTGCGACGCGCACCGGATGCGCGCATCCTCGCGTTCTCCGCCTACACCGACGCGGGCGCCGTGGACGAGATGCGGCGTGCGGGTGTCACCGACTACGTGGCAAAAGGCGTTCGCAATACCGAGCTGGTGGCCGCCGTTCGGCGGTTGGGCAGGTTGTGATGTGGGAGCAACAGCCGTAACGTCGGAGCCTCAAGCCGGGTTCAGCAGGGTGCTCGGACCGGTATCTACGTGCTTCGGCCACCGGGGAGTGCTGGTGAACGGAGATCAGTTCAGGGAATCACCACTGCTCACAGTACGTGCCGAGGACGTCGCCGGGGTGGTCGTCGTCGCGGTGGAAGGCGAGATCGACGTCGACACGGCCGACGTCGTGCTGGACGCGTTGCGGCTCGGCCTGACCTCCGGCGGGCCCGCGGTCGTCGCGGACCTCACCGAGGTCAGCTTCTTCGGTTCGACGGGCATCTCGACGTTGATCACCGCGCACGAGCTCGCCGACGAGCACTGCGCGGACCTCCACGTGGTCGCTCCGCATCGCGCGGTGAAGAGGCCGTTGCAGGTCACCGGAGTCGCCGACGTGCTGGCGTTGCACGACTCGGTCGAGGAGGCGTTGTCCGCCCTGAAACCGGTGCCCAGCGAGTAGGCACCGGTTCCCCGCGTTCAGCCGGCGAGTTCGACGAGCTTCGGCACGATCTCGTCCGGGTGCGGCATTCCGGCGATCTCGGCGGCGACGGCGTCCACCGCCTGCCGGATGTCGCCGTCCTGCAACAGCTTTCGCACGGTCTCGTGCACGGCGTCGGACGTGAACCGCTCACCGACGAGCTGGGCGCCGAGGCCGGCGTTCGCCACGATCTCGGCGTTGCGGAACTGGTCGGCGCCCTGGGGCAGCACGAGCTGCGGCACACCGGCGGACATCGAGGCCACCGTGGTGCCGGCGCCGCCGTGGTGCAGCACGAGATCCGCGTGCGCGAGCAGATCCGCCTGGGGCACCCACGGCAGCACGTGCACGTGGTCCGGCACGTCGGCCAGCGCGGACGGGTCGACCTGCGGTCCGGTCGCGACGAGCACCTCGGCGTCCACTCCGGACAGTCCGGCGACCGCGGTCCGCAGGAGGTCCGGATTGGCGAACGCGGTGCCGAACGTCAGGTACAACAGCGGCCGTTCGTGCTCGATCACCCAACCGGGCAATTCGCCGGGTTCCGCGAACGGGACCGGCCGCATCGGAATCCGCTCCACGCCCGCGAGAAACGTCAAATCCTGCAGTGACGGCGGGAACACGTCGAGATAAGGCGATCCGAGTGCCAAATGCTGCCCATCGGGAAGATTGATGCCGAGTTCGGCCGTGTACTGCCGCAGCAGGCTGTTCAGCGCTTCCGGGGCGAGGTCTCCGTCCACTTTGCCCAAACCGTGGCAGATCGCCGGAATCCCGGCGCGCAGGGCGGCGAGGCCGGCACCGGGGTTCATGATCTCGAAGACGACCAGATCGGGCTTGTTCCGCTCCAGCACCGGTTCCAGGTCGGTGAGGTAGGCCCGCGGCAGCACGGAACCGAAACCCGCCATCGCGGTCGGCCGCAGCATCTCCCGGTTGAATTCCGGGGTGCCGAACAGCTCGTTGGCCTTGCGGAACGCGTCCGGAATGCTCAGCCCGGCGTTCACGACCGTGAAACCGAGTTTTTCCACGGTCGGGTGGAATCCCGGGTCGACGGCGTAGAGAACTTCGTGTCCCTGCTCGCGGCAGGCGATCGCGAGCGGGAGCAACGGGTACGTATGTCCGTGCGAGCCTAAGCTCGAGAAGAGAATGCGCACGAGATCCACAATAGGGGCTGCTCATTTCGGTGGTGTGAGTTCTTCCCAGAACCCCGCCACCTCGGACGGTGCCGGCATCGCGGCGATCTCGTCGCGCACCTCACCGGCGCCGCGCTGCAGCTTCGGGTCCTCGATCAGCCGGGTGAGCAGCTCCGGCGTGACCTCGCGCGCGCTCGCCTTCAGCCCCGCCCCGCGCCCGGTGATCGCGTGCGCGTGCACCGTGCGGTCGCCCGGACCCGGCTCGACCAGCTGCGGCACACCGGCGGCAAGGGCGCTCAGCAACGTTCCCGCGCCGCCGTGGTGCACGATTCCGTCGCAGAACGGCAGCACGCGCGGGATCGGCACCCACTCGACCGTCCTGACGTTGTCCGGCAGGCCTTCCGCGCGTTCCGGTCGCACCAGCACGAACTCGGCGTCCACCCGGGCCGCCGCCTTCGTGACGGCCGCCATCATCCGGCCCGCGCCCGGACCGGGTGCGGTGCTGCGGCTGACCAGGATGCGCGGCCTGCCCGCGGGTTCGGCGAGCCACCCCGGGATCTCGCCGTCACCGCTGTAGGCGACGAACCGCATCGGCTGACCGCCGGGGAACTCCGCCAGCGACCGCGGCGCGGTGCGCAGAACCGTTGCGGGAGAACGCACCTCGGCCTTCATCCGGGCGCCGACCGCGCCGGTCAGCTCCAGTCCGTCGAACAACGACACGTCGTGGACGATCGACGGAACGCCCAGCGCCGATCCCGCGGCGGCCAGTGGTTCGTGCACGACGACGTCAGGACGCCACCGCGCGGAAAGAGCCTGCAGCGGTCCGGTCATGGCGTCGCCGACCGCGCAGAACAACCGCGACACGAAGTCCAGCCTGCCGCTGCCCCGCATCTCCCTCTTCGCCACCAGCGGATGCGTGAGCATGATGCGCATCGCGATCGGTCCGAACCGGACGTCGGCCGGGACGACGTCCTCGACGGGCAGACCGGAGTCGCGAACCCGCAGCGCCTCACCGCCGGTCGCCACCACGACGTCATGCCCCGCGTCGCGCAAGGCCAACGCCAGCGGCATCAACGGAAAGACGTGACCGAGCAGAGGCGCGGCAACCACGAGAACACGCATATGACCAGGCTACGGCTCGATGAGGCGCCGCACGGCGTCTTCGACGGCCCGCCTCCGCGACGAGTGGTCCGAACCGTCGGGCCGAGCGTTCGACCACATCGACGCGATCGCCAGCACCAGCATCAGCACCTGTTCGGCGGAGAACCGCGTGGACACCAGTCCGCGGGCCTGCGCGTGCCGGATGGCCTCGACCTCGGCGGCCCTGGTCACCTGGTCCGGCCGTTCCAGCCGGCGCCAGGTCGCGAGCCGGGCGAGCTCAGGATGCTCGTGCTGGCGGTCGTAGCACCGGGCCGCGTAGCCGGGCAGGTCCGCGGCGTCGAACTCCACGTCCACCACCTCGGCCTGCACTGCGTCGAACAGCTCATGCTTGCCGCCGTAGTAGGTGTAGACGAGCCCGGCGCTGTAACCGGCGATGCGGGCGATGCGCTCCATCCGCGCGCCGGCGATCCCGTAGGCCGCGAACTCGACGAACGCGGCGTCCAGCAACCGGCGGCGGGTCTGCTCCCGATCGCGCCTGGGCATGCTGTGCAGGTTAGTGCCGTGGCCGCCGGCCTCCGCCGCCTCTCCCGGTGTTCGGCGGGGCACCGCGATGCACCCGTCCAGTCCGACACGAGGTCAGGCGAGCACGCGGGCCAGGTCCCGGCGACCTGCGATGCCGAGCTTCGTGTAGATCCGGCCGAGGTGGTTCTCGACGGTCTTCGGCGTCACGAACAGCTCCTGCGCGATCTCCCGGCCCGCCGCGGCCAGGTCGGCCACCCGCCGCTCGGACGCCGTGAGCGCCGCCGCCCCCACCACGACGTGCCGGCGCGGCCGGTCACCGAGCGCCTCCAACGCCTCGACCGCCCGCGCCCGCAGCACGACCGAGCCGCACTCCGCGGCGAGATCGATGGCCCGGTGCAAGGGTTCCCGCGCGTCCGACCGCCACCTGGCGACCCGCAGCGCCTCGCCCAGGTCCACGAGCGAGCGGGCGAGCTCCAGCCGTGCCGGTGCACCCTCCAGGGTCTCGACGGACTCGGTCAGCAGCTCCAGCCGCGCGTCGGCGGTGGCGTGCGCGAGCAGTCGCAGGGCCGCGCCGACCTCGGTCGCCGCACCCCACCTGCGCGCCACGCCCAGCTGCTCGGACGTCAGTTCCGCGGCGGGTTCGCCGAGCTGCAGCAACGCGCGGACCGCCACCCCGCGCCACGGGATCGTCGGCGGATCCACCTGCACAGCGGCCATCGCGTCCCGCTGCCGGTACGCGTCCTGGAGGGCCTGCGCCGGGTGGTTGCGCGCCAACGCGATCAGGCCGCGCACCTCGTGCAGCCAGATCGTGGGCATCATCGGGACCGTGTCGGCGGAGTCGAACGCGTCCACGAAGGCCTGCGCCGCCGCGACGTCACCCCGTTCCAGCGCCGCGTAGGCCGCGAAGTGCGTGGAGGTGGCCCGCAGACCGACCACCTGCGACACCGGGTCCTCCTGCGCGATGGCGGCGAGCGCGCCCTCCGCCTCGGCCTCGACCGCCTGCATGTTGCCGCAACGCCAGTTCAGGAACTGCGAGGCGTTGGTGACCATCGCGAACTCGACCCGCGACCCGTGCGCCCGCACCTTCAGCCGCGCCCGTTCGATCTCGCGCCGTGCGACGTCCACACCGTCCGCGGCCATCAACGCGAGCAACGCCACCAGCCACGCCACCATCGCGTCCGTGCTGCCCGTCGCGTCGTCGAGGTACGCGCCGTTGGCCAACGCACGCGTCGCAATCGCCGCCACCTCGTCGTGCGGCCACACCTCGTAACGCCCCATCTGTGCGAGAAGCCCCAGCAGCGTGCGTTCGTCGGGTGTGCTGCCCGCGAGGCCCGCGTACCCGCTGAGGTGCGCTGACGCGATCTGCCGCTGGTCGGGGAGGAACGACCGGAACACCGCCAGCCGTGCCTCCAGGTGCAGCCGCGACTCACCGTCCGGCCGGGCCGCGATGGCCTCGGTCAGCTCCTCGATCGCCGCCTGCGGGCCCTGGAGCACCGCGGTCGCCGAGGCGGCCGCGGCCACCAGTTCCGCGTCGGGAAGCCCGGCAGCCGCTGCTTTCAGGTGGTGGTGCGCGTTCACCGCGTCGCCGGTCCGCAGCAGCGCCCGTCCCAACTCGGCCCGTAGCGCGGCATCGTGCGGACGCTCCTCCACGGCCCGTTGGAGGTGGGACGATGCCGTGCGCGGATCTCCGGCGGCCATCAGCTGGGCCGCGGCCCAGCGCAGCGTGTCGGCGGCGTCCGGGAGTGTCCCCTTGGGAGCGTGGACGAGGTGCGCCGCCACCCGGTCGGGCGGGGAGTGGTTGTCCCACAGCGCTTTCGCGGCACGCGCGTGCAGCGAGGCCCGTGCGATCGGCCCCAGGCTGGTCAGCACCGCCTCGCGCACGACGGGGTGCGCGAACTCCAGGCACTCACCGGTGACGATCACGTTCGCCGCGGCCAGCAGGTCCTCGATCTCCGCCAGCGCCGCCGCCTGCCACGGATCCGCGTGCGACCCGAGGACCGCGACCGCACCAGCGAGCGCGACCCTGGTCGCGGTCTCCGGGGCTCGCAGCGGCAGACCGAGCGCCTTCAGCTCGTCCACCAGCACCTGAGTCAGGAACGGGTTGCCGCCGCTCGCCGCGTGCAGGGCCTCGACGACGTCCGGGTGGCCTTTCACCAGCTCGGCGAGGGCCTCGGTGGTGAGCGGCCGGGGGAGCGGGCCGGAGTCGCCGGCGGCCGGGTCGCGACCACCAGCGCGATCGGCAGGTCGGCGATCCTTCTCGACAGGTAGACGAGGAACCGCAGCGAGGACAGGTCCGCCCAGTGCGCGTCGTCGACCGTGATCAGGAGGGGCCGGGTCGAGGAGAGGTCCACCGCCACCCACCACAGGGAGTGCAGCGTGCGGGCCAGCTCGGCCTCGCTCGGGTCGTGAACGGCGTCGTCCAGGGCTTTGAGCGCTGCCCCCGACGGGCCGGCCAGGATCTTCGCGCGGATCTCGCCCGAGTACCTGGAGACCGACCGTTCCACCAGCTGACGGACGACGCCCCAGGCCATGGCGCTCTCCAGGGCGTCGCCCACCGCCTGAAGCCTGCCGAAACCGCGTTGCTTGGCCTGGTCTTGCCGATGCCCGCTCGGCCCTCGATGACCACCACGCGGCCTTCGCCTCTGGTGGCTGCGCCCAGGGCGGAGTGGATGTGCGCCAGCTCGTCTTCACGTTCAAGTGGTTCGCGCACGAATTGATCGTAGCGACCGGTTGGCGGGCTACATGGTGGTCATCGGCGTCGCGATCGGGCGACTTGATGCTCCATTCGCGTGAACGTCCGGAGCACGGCCGTCTCAGCTCACGCACCCGTCCTGAGCCGGGCTCTTGTCGTTGCCGAGGTAGCCCTCCACGAACTTCTTGGTCTCGTTCGGGTCCGGGGCGAAGCCGACCATGCCGCCTCGGTTCACCGGATCGCCCACGGGCAGGGTCGTGGCCCGGATCTTCACCGGCCCCTGGAACCGCGCCGCGAAGTCCAGCAGGTCCCAGCCGGAGTCGGTCTCGACCACGCCGTTGACCGCGCGGGCCAGCGCGGCCGCGTTGTCCTTGGTGATCTTCGCGGCCAGGCCGGTGAGAAAGGCCTGGTGGCGGCGGATCCGGTCCAGGTCGCCGTGGGGCAGGTCGAAGCGCTGCCGCAGGAAGGCGAGTGCCTGGTCGCCGGAGATGGACTGGCGGCCGGCGGGCAGGTCCACGCCGCTGAGCCGGTCCTTGGCCGGGGCGGTCAGACAGACCTCCACGCCGCCCACGGCGGTGGAGATGCGGCCGAACTCCGACATCTTGATGGCCGCGTAGTGGTCCACGGGGACGCCGGTGAGGCGTTCGACCTCGTCGGTCAGGGCTCGTGGGCCGTTGAGGTAGAGGTTGTTGATGCGGTCTTGGGTAGCGCCCGCGTAGATGTCACGCGGCAGGGAGATCACCGAGGCGGAGCCGTCGGTGTTGAAGCGGGCGAACACCAGGGCGTCGGTGCGGTTGTAGTCGTCGGCGCCGATCAACAGCACGTTCACCGCGGACGCGGGTGGTGCGGCGGCCGGGGAGGCATCCGTTTTGTGGACCGCGGTCTGGACGACGACCGTTGTTGCTGCTGCGGCGACGGTCAGGGTCGCCACGCCGACGATCAGGGCCATCGGCTTGCGCTTGCGCTTGTGCAGTTCGGCCAGGACGGCGCGGGAGTCCACGGCCTCCTCGGCCTCCGCGGCGATGGCTGAGCGGATCAGGTCGTTCACGAGTGCACCCCCAGGGTGGTGGACCGGGCTAGTTCGTGGGCACGCAGGGTTTGCAGGGCGCGAGAGAGTTGGCTGCGCACGGTGGATTCGGTGCAGCCGAGCACCTGGGCGATCTCCACGTCCGAGCAGTCCTCGTAGAAGCGCATGACCAACGCGGCACGCTGCTTACGTGGCAACACGGCGATTCGCGCGCGCATGGCCTCGCGTTCGGCGTGCGCGTCGGCCGGGTCGGCCGTTGACGGCACGTGCTTGGCGAGCTCGCTGCGTTCTACCGCGACCTCTCGCGCGGACCTGCGGTGGCGCCACGACAGGTAGTCGTTGGTCACCATGCGCTTCACGTAGAGGTAGGGAGCGTCCATCGCTCCGATGCGATCCCACTTCTTCTGCGCGCGGATAAGCACGTTCTGCACAATGTCCTGCGCCACGTGTTTGTCGCAGGTGACCGCGGTGGCGTACTTCAGCAGCCGGTCCAGCCGCTCAGCGACGAACTGGTCGAACCCCACGCCGCCCCCTTCGTTGTCCGGTGTGTTTACGCCTCGGGAAACCCCCTCGCGGCCGTCGGTTGCTGCATCGGATTTTGTGGCCTGGACCACAGTTGTCCTGCTTGAGGCGAATCTCGCCCCAGTCCTGGCGCTTCCGCCAGGGGCGTCAGAGCTTGCGGGCGACTCCCACGTAGACGTCCTCCGGGCCGCCTTCGCCGGCCGGGCCGAGTTCCGGGTGCCACGACGGTGCCGGCACGATGCCCGGCTGGAGGACCTCCATGCCCGCGAACATGGGCTCGAAGTCGGCCAGGGAACGGAAGTACATCGGGTCGCGGCTGTGCTTCATGGCGTCGACGACGGCCCCCATCTCCTCCGGCTTGAAGTCGGCGGTCAGGTGCGAGAGCGCGATCAGGCTGCCGGACGGCATGGCGTCGCGGTAGCGGGCGACGACCTCGGCCGGGCCCTTCTCGTCGGAGACGAAGTGCAGCACGGCGACCATGAGCAGGCCGACCGGGCGGGAGAAGTCGATCAGGTTCTTCACCGCCGGGTCGGACAGGACGTCGTCGGGGCGGCACATGTCGGCCTGCACGACGCCCGCCTTGTCGTTGCCCTCCAGGATGAGCTGGCTGTGGGAGACGGCCACCTCGTCGTAGTCCACGTAGACGACGCGTGCGTCCGGGTTTTCCTGTTGCACGATCTCGTGGACGTTGCCGACCGTCGGGATGCCCGAGCCGAGGTCGAGGAACTGGTCGATGCCCTGCTCCATCATCAGCAGGACGGCTCGGCGCATGAACGAGCGGTTCGAGGCCGCGATGGCGCGGCCGTCGCGCAGGACCTGCAGCACCTTCTCGCCGACCACGCGGTCCGACGCGAAGTTGTGGCCACCTCCCAACAGGAAGTCGTAGACGCGTGCCGCGCTCGGCACGTCCGTGTTGATCCCTGCGGGCACCCACGAGAAAGGCTCGGCCATGGCGCAGAACCTACCTGTTTGCGCTCACATGTGTATCGGCCCGGATCGGGTGAAAACGTCAAACACACCGCGCGAAACGGGTCGATATGTGTTCTACCAGCGCGGATGCTCCTGCGGCACGGGCCTCCTCCGCCAGCCACCGCAGCTGGTCGTCCACTCGCGCCGAACGCAGGGTCGCCGCCGCGGCCACCGCGCGCGCACCGAAAACGGACGCGGTGTCCACGTCGCCGGCCGCGAGGTGGTTGCGGGCCAACGCGGTCAGGGCGATCGCGCGCGCTCGCACCTGTTCCGCGCGGTATGTCTCAATGTTTGTGGTGAGTGACGTGATGGCGGTCTGCGGGTCCGGCAGCGTTCGGTGGTCGGTCCAGGAGTTGTGCGCCGCCACGAAACCGAGCTGGAACGCCTTCAGCGCGTCCTCGGGTGCGTTGTGGTGCAGGAACATCCGGCCCGCACGGGTCAGAACCGACGCGATCAGCTCCTCGTCCTCCGCCTGTCGCGCCAACGTCAGCGCGCGTTCGAAGTGCGGCAGCGCCACGCCGGGCATGCCGCTGTCGAACGCCGTCCAGCCCGCCAGCTCGTGGGCCTCCGCGACGGCCGTCCACGTCTCCGCGTCGCCGAGCATGATCTGCGGTTCGACTGCGGCGACGTGCTTCGCCACCGCGGAATGGCATGCCATACCGCCGTATCGCTGGTCCAACGACCGCAACGCCCGTGTGCGCGCCTGTATCCGTTGAATGTCCATTCGCACCACTGGCGGCGAAGCGGGCAGCCAGTCGAAGGTCGGCGCGCCGACGATGATCCGGGCCGCGTGCTCCAGAAACCGTTGGCGGGCCTGGACGTCCGACTCCACCAGGTCCTCGGCGAACCCGTCGGCCACCGCGAGCCGGTGCCAGTGGGCGGCCTCGGTGGCCTCCCCGAGCGTGAACAGCACCCGCGCCAGCCGCACGGCCGCGTCACCGAGCTGCTGGTCGGCCGCGACCCGGAAGCAGACGGCGGCCTCGCGCAGACGGCCCGCCCGTTCCGCGGCCTCGCCGGCGCGGTAGGTCCGCTCGACCTCCTCGTCGAACTCGAACTCGCGCAGGAGCTCACTCATCACTGCCTCCGAGAATCCGCCGCAGCTCTGCCCTGCCGCGGGTGAGGTGCGTTCGCACGGTCGACTCGCTGACCACCAGCACCGCGGCGATCTCGCTGACCGGGTAGCCGAGCAGGTGGTGCAATGCGACGACCTCGCGGTGCCTGGGGGAGAGCCGGCGCAACGCGGAGTGCACCGCCTCCACCTCGTGCACCCGGTCCACGGCGTCGGCCGTGGGCACCGCGACCAGCGGCGTCTCCTGCCGGTGCTGTCGTTGCCAGCGGCGCAGCAGCCGGATCGCGACCTTCAGCACCCACGCCTCGGGCTTGTCGTACGACCGCACGTCACCCCATCGGTGCCGTGCGATGAGCAACGCGTCCTGCGCCACGTCCTCGACGACGCGGGTGTCGCCGCTCAACGCCGTCAACGTCCTGGTCACCACCGGCAGGCAGGTGCGGAAGAACTCGGCGAAGCCCTGATCCGGCTCCGGTGTGCTCAACGGCCTTCCCTTCAGCGTCCGCGCGGGTCCTTCACCACCCGTGGGTGACCTTCACCGGTTACAGGCGCTGAAGCAGAGAAAGGCTGAGTCCGATGCCCACATTCACCCGATCGAACTACAGCAAGCGCGTTCCTAGGGGAGGAGATGCCGGAAGGCGGCGACGAGCAGCATGCGTTGCTGGTCGATGTCCAGGCCCTCGTCGAGCTCGTCGTCGGGGCGGTACTCCCGGTCGGCACGGGTACCGCGCTCGCCGAACGACTCGACGCGGACCGCGATGTCGACGAGATCGGTCGCCAGGTCCACGGTGGACTCGTCGGCGGGGATCGACTCGTTGTGCTGGAGGAGCTCGTAGGAGAACCGCATCCCGATCGTGCCGTCGAACGTCGCCTGCTCGGCCGGCAACCGCAGGGCGCGGGACACCGTCCGGTACAGCTCGGCCCCGGTCACGTGCAGCGGTGTCATGACGACGTGCGTGACACCGAGATCGTGGCTGCGCACCGAGATCGCGACGGTCGGGCCGTCCGGCGCCGGCGGTACGGGTTGCGGGAACACGGGAAGCTCGGACTTGCGGTCCGCGCGCCAGGTCGCGACCAGGCGGTCGGCGGCCTCCACCAGGTCGACGTGCCTGCGGGGCGCGAGCAGCGGCGGCAGCGGTTCCTCGTCGAGCCGCACGATGAACAGGAAGGCGCGGCGGCGCGTCACCTCGAAGCTGAGCGCCGCCGCCCACTCCTCGGTGAGCCGGTCGCGTCGCGGGGTGTTCGACGACCACAGCAGGACGTGGTAGTCGGACGTGCCCAGCCCGTCGTCGACCGCGACCGCCTCCCGCTCGTCGAGGAAGGCGCTGACGTTGCGCTCCTCCAGCTCGGCACGCAGCTGCTCGGCGTGCGGACGGTCCTTGCCGGCGAACGACAGGAACACCTTGGGGCGGGTTTCGAGCGGCACGGGTTCTCCGTTCTTCCTGAGTCTTCTGCGCAGCGGACCCGCCGCGGTCTGCACGCCCGCGTCGCCGTGCAGCGACCAGCACGCCCAGTCGGCCGGGTGCCGGTCGGCGACCTCGCGCAACGCGTGCTGCAGCGCCCGGTCGCGGGGGAGCTTGGCCAGGTTCCGGTCGAACGCGTCGAGCACCTTCCGCGCGGCGTCGTCCTCGGGCTTCCACCGTGCCGTCACGACGGCTCCCGCGCCCGCGGTGATCACCGAACGCGCGTGGCCGGCCTTGCCGTGGGCTGTGCTGAGCACGACCGTGCCGCACGCGCTGAAGTCCATGTTTCCCAGCGCCTCCGCGGAAACCCTTTCGCTGCAGGAGGAATCGATGCGGACGCGGTGGAAGCGGTGTTCCTTCAGGGTGCGTTCGAGCTCTGCCGGGTCGCGGAAGGTCGTTGCCTCGTCGCCTCTTTGGTCGAGAGCGCGGTGGTGCAGCGACGGCAGGGCCGAGAGGCACGGCAGGGCCGACAGGGCGTGCGTGAGGCCGAGGTGGCGGCCGTCGACGGGGAGACCCGCGAGCGGGATGTCGGCGAGGACGTCTCCCGCCACCACGACGATCCTCTTGGCGGGCAGGGCTTCGAGCACGTCCTTCAGCGCGATCAGGTCGGCCAGCTCGGCGAGCAGGGTGCCGAGGACCGCCGGGGCGTGGCGGGGTTTCCACGCCCTGATCCGGTGAACCGTCTCGGCGAGCTCGCTGACGTGCACGTCGGCGGTGAGATGGGTGATCCTGCGGCCGATGAGCACGTGGTGCAGCCGGCCGGGCGTCGCGTGCATCATCCACACGGCCTGGTCGTGGGACAGGTGCCTGGTGATGCCGCGCAGCCAGCGCTGGGCCGATCTGAGGTCGGTGAACCCCGGCAGGGCGCGAGGCTCGGTCAGGATCGTGGTGCTCCTGGCGGCCTCGACCGCCACCACCAGGCCCGGTAACGCTTTCCTGCCGTCACGCCGGACTCGGCGGGCCGCGGCCAGGACGCGGCTGTCGTGTTCGTCCCCGACCGCTCGCAACAGCTGGAGGCGGGGGACGTCCAGGGCGGCTTCGTCTTCGGTGCGGCTGGATTCGGTCCAGCACCTGGCCGCCTGTTCCTCGTCTCCGGCGTCGGCGAGGGTGTCGCCGAGTTTGCGCAGTGCCAACGCTTTCAGCTCGGTGTGCGCTGTTCGTGCCGCTGCCTGGCGGAAGTGCCCGGCGGCCTCGTCGAGGCGTTGCCCGGCGTGCGCGAGCTCGGCCTTGGTGAGGTGCCAGAGCGCGGAGTTCCCCTGGCCCAGCAGGCCTTCCGCCGTCGCGGGCTCGCCTTCCGCGATCAGGCGGCGGACGTGGTCGAGGTGGCGTTCCGGGGCGAGCGTCTGCGTGGCGTCGGGCAGCGTCGAGAGCACCTCCGGTCCGGCCGCGGCCACGAGCAGCGGGAAGAGCCTGCGTGCGGCGCCTGGTTGCCTGGTCAGGACGAGCAGGACGGTCAGCTCGTGGTGCACGGCGAACTGCAGCGCCGGTTCGATCCCGTAGCTGGTGGCGCACCTCATCATCAACGCCAGGGCTTCCTCGTACCTGACCTCGCGCCGGAGAACCGCTTCCCGTCTGAGGAACTCGGCCGGGGTGCGCGGGGTCTGGTCGTCGATCTTCGGCACGTGCGCGTTGCGGCGCACGTCGAGGAGCAGCCGGTCGGTGCCGACGGCTTCCAGCTGTTCGGTGTGGCCCGCTCGGCGGAAGTGGCGTTCGGCGGCGTCCAGCTCGCTTTCCGCGGTGGGGTGGTCGAACCGGTGGGCGGCGGCCAGCGCCGCGACGCGCGCGAGTCTCGCCTGCTGCAGTTCGTTGAGGTACCGCCTGCGCAGCTCCCGCACGTCCCGCTCGGCACCGGCGTGATCCGTGGTGGCACTGCGGATCTGGGCTTTGAGCACTCTCAGTTCGGTGTCGTCCGCGGTGAGGTACTCGTCGCAGCGCCGGGCGGCCCGCCTGATCGCGCCGAGGCTCAGCAGGGTGGCGCAGTGGTCGTGGGCGATGACGCGGCTGATCCTGGCCGCTTCCCCGTAGGCGTGGTCGACCCCGTGCACGTCGCCGCGGCGGGCGGCGGCCTGGGCGGCTCTGATCGCGTTGGCGAGGGGTTCGAGTTCCATTCAGTCCCCGCAGCCCTGCGCGATGAGAAGCGGTCGTTGGCGCATGGACGATCCTCCGTGCGTCGCAGACTAACGATCCAGACAGCCGACAGATCGTTTGTCCATCTTCTGTCCACGAACTGCCCAAACGATCTTGTCGGTGCTCCTCGGCACACTGGACGAGACCCGTTGCCCACTCACCCGAGGAGCCCCCGATGTGCTGGGACTGCGATCACCCCGCCAGCCGCATGGAAGAACACCTGGCCACCCTGCGCCGCTGCATCGACGCCCGCGGCTGGGCCGTCCAGGCGGTGGAACGGGACCGGGCCCATCCGCCGTGGGCGTACACCGTCGGGCTGACCGTGCGCGGCCTGCCCGAGCTCGTCGTCACCGGCATGCCCGTCCTGGAGGCCGGGCGCCTGCTCGACGACACCGCCGAACACCTGTCGCACAGCTGCGTTCCCTCGCCAGGCCAACGGTTCGCGCTCGAAGGCGGCCCGCTGCTGGAGGTCGTCCGCGTGGCGCGTCCGTGGGCGCACCTGCTGGTGTCCGCGCGCCTGTACGGCGAGGGCATCGCCGCGTTGCAGCTCGTGCACGCCGACGAGTCGGGCCGCTGGCCGTGGGATCCGTCGTACGCCGGCGTGCTGGGCGGTCAGCCGGTGCTGGGCGTCAGAGCGAGTCCACCGAGCGGGTGATCCGCTCACCCATCACCCGCAGGTGCTCGACCAGTTCCGGTGGCCCCTGCACGGTGAAGCCGCACCCGAGCGAGGTCAGGCGGAACGCGAGGTAGTCGACCGTGTCCTCGGCGCTGTGCCACGTGCACGAGTCGTCGTCGAGAGCTGAGAGGTCGCCGGCGAAGTCCGCCAGCCGTGCCCGCGCCACTTCCACGGGCAACCGCAGCGTCGCACGCGCCCGGTAGGTCGGCGCCGTCTCGTACATCTTCCGCGTGACGTACTCGGTCGCGTCCCCACCCGGCGCCACCCGTGCCGCGAACCGGGCCCCGGTGGCGACGGCGGCCGAGAGGCGGTCCAGCCGGAAGATCCGCCAGTCGTCCCGTTCCACGTCGAAGGAGAGGAGGTACCAGCGCCGCCCCAGCGCTACCAACTGAACAGGCTCGACGTGCCGCTTCGACGCCACGCCTTCCTGCGCCACGTAAGCGAACCGCACCCGTTCCCTCGCCTGCACCGCTCCGGCGATGATCGCGAGCTGAGCCGGGTCGACCAACGAGGTGAACGGTGACGCGGAAGCCGCGGTGGCGGCCGTCAGCGACGACACCCGGCGCGCCAGCCGAGGCGGCAGGACCTGCTGCAGCTTCGCCAGCGCCCGCAGCGACGCCTCGGCGATGCCCGCCACCGGTTGTCGCGCCGCCGTCCGCAACCCGACCGCGATGGCCACGGCCTCCTCGTCGTCGAGCAACAACGGCGGCATCGCCTTGCCCGCGCCCAACCGGTACCCGCCCAGCGCCCCCATCGTGGCCTCGACGGGATACCCGAGGTCGCGCAACCGGTCGACGTCCCGCCGCACCGTCCGCGACGTGACCCCCAACCGCTCGGCCAGCTCGCTGCCGGGCCATTCGCGCGGGGTCTGCAGCAGCGACAGCAGGCGCAACAACCGAGCCGCATCACTCACACCGCTCAACCTAAGCGGTTTCGGGGGATGCCGGAGCGAACTTCCATCGAGATATAGGACCGAAATCGTCCTATATCAACCATACGGTCGGTCCCCGCAACAACGAAGGGACAGGACCCGATGAACGTCGTGCCCGAGGGCTACCACACCGTCACCCCGTGGATGATCACCGCAGGTCACACCGCCGAGCTGATCGACTTCATCACGGAGGTGTTCGACGCCGTCGAACTCGGCCGCGTGGGTGAGGCGCCGGAGATCGATCACGCCGAGGTCCGCGTCGGCGACTCGGTGGTGATGCTGTTCGACCGCACGGACTGGCCGCGCACCCCGGCGTTCCTGCGCCTCTACGTCGCGGACGACGCCGAGGTCCTCAAGCGGGCGACCGAGCGCGGGGCGGCGGTGGTCACCGAGCCGACCGAGCTGTTCTGGGGCGACCGGGTCAGCAGGTTCACCGACCCGTTCGGCAACCTCTGGTGGGTGCATCAGCGCGTTGCGGAGCCGACCCCGGACGAGCTGAACGCCAGGATGCGGGACCCGGCGTTCATCAGGGCCATGGCCTGCGTGCAGGGCGAAAACCTCACTCCGCGGACGTGACCCGCGAGCGTTCGGCCGCCGTCAGCGTCGGCTCCGGGGGCGCTGAACGGGGGCCGCGCAGGGTCGCCCAGACCACCTTGGGGCTGACCAGCTTCGCCATCGGCCCGGACAGCGTGAACGCGTCCAGGAACACCCGCGTCACCGCGGTCTCGGTGGTCGCGGTGCGCACCAGCCGGTCGACGTACCGCTGCAGCACGCGTCCGGCCAGCGGCAGCGGTTTGCCGACCGCACCGGGGTACAGGATGTCCTGGTTGGTGGCCATGGCCCAGGCGCCGTCGACCACCTTGCCGATGGCGCGCTGGATCCGTTGTGACGAGTGTCCGGCGCGCAGGCTCGCGTCCAGGGCCTGAGCGCTCTGCGCCGCGACGGACATCCCGTGCCCGTAGACGGGGTTGTAGGTGGCGACGGCGTCGCCCAGCGCCAGCAACCCGATCGGCCAGGACTTCATCCGCTCGTAGAACATCCGGCGGTTGGCGGTGCTGTGCGAGCCGTAGACCGGCGACAACGGGGTGGCGTCGGCGATCAGGTCGCCCACCACCGGGTTGCGCACGGAACGCGCGAACGCCACGAACTCCGACTCGTCGGTCGAGGGTTCCCCGCCGCGCGTTCCGGACAGCGTCACGAGCCAGCGGCCGTCCTCGACGGGCAGCAGGGTCGCCGTGCAGCCCGGATGCGGGTCGCGGGGGTTGGCCTGCACGTTGACGATCGGGAACCCGGAGTTCGCCGACGGCGGAGCCTGGAAGATCCGGGTGGCGTAGGCGAGGCCGGAGTCCACGCTCTCGGAGTGCACGGCCGGCAGCCCGAACGACTCCAGCCACGCCGGCAGCCGCGAGCCCCGCCCGGTCGCGTCCACGACCAGGTTGGCCTCCAGCGAGATCTGCTCGCGTGAGATCCGGTCCTCGACCAGCACCCCGGACACCGCGTGCCGGTCACCGAGCAACGACACCGGTTCGGTGCCGGTCAGCACCGAGATCTTGTTGTCCCGCAACGCCTGCGTGCGGACGACCCAGTCCAGCAGGCCGCGGCTGCACGAGACGATGAACTGCATCTCGGGGAACCGCGGCACCCATCCCTGCGCGCTCAACGACACCAGGTCGTTCGGCACGCCGATCCGATGTGCGCCGGCCGAGAACAACGCGTCCAACGTGCCGGGCAGCAGCGACTCGATCGCCCGCGCGCCACCGGACATCAGCAGGTGCGCGTGCCGGGCCTGCGGCACGCCGGAGCGGGTGCCGGGGCCGTCGGGCAGCTTGTCCCGCTCCACCACGGTGACCTCGTCGAAGTGCCGGACGAGGACGGACGCCGCGAGCATGCCCGCGAGCCCTCCGCCGAGGACAACGGCGTGTGTGGGTGCCATCTACTCTTTTCCCCCTGCTGCTTGCACGCGCGTGGCGTCGGCGACGGCCGCGTCGACTATCGGCGAGTGCTGGAACGCGCGTGAGATGCGCACCCACCTGTCGTGCTCGGTGGCCAGGTCGGTGCCGTCGACGATCTCCGCAGCCGGACGGCGTTTCGCGGGTTTCGAAGAACGTCCGGACGAACCGGCTGCCCGCAGCTGCGCGGCCTCCACGACGGCGACGACCTCGTCGGACGGCAGCGCGGCCTGGCGCGCGAGCGAAGTCGCCGCTTCACCGACGGTCAGGTCGAAGTACGGCGTGAGCGCCCAGCGCCAGTCGTTCAGCTCGATGATCTGCCGCCGCACCCGGTGGTGCGGGTTGAGGAACTTGCCCGGCGCCACCAGCACGATGCCGGGGTTCACGTGCACCAGTGCCCGGTGCAGCGGCCGCAACGCGAAGTAGGTCCGCCAGCGCCGCAACCACAGCGACGGCGACGGGCGGCGCGGACCGAACACCGGCAGCGCCATGGCGATCACCAGCGGGATCATCGACAGCGACGCCATCAGCGGCGCGGTCAGGCTCAGCACGTCGAAGCTGCGCTCGCCGGCCCAGTCCATCAGCAGCACGAACAGCTTGATCACCGCGAACGCCATCGGGAACAGCGCCGCCGCGCAGTACCAGCGCAGTCCGAGCGCGAGCCAGGGCCTGGCGGCGATCGCCTCGTCCCGCGAGCCCTGCCAGCAGTGGTAGGCCTGGCCGCCGCAGCCGATGCCGGTGGCCAGGAAGTAGATGAACAGGAAGACCGCGATGGTCGGTTGCGTCGCGTAGAACGTGTCGAAGTCGACCTGGCGCTCTTCGCCGACCTCGGACCTGAAGAACAGCACGATCATCGCGGCGACGATCGTGCTGTAGCTGACGACGATCAGCCGGACCCGTTGCCACGCCTGGGCCGCCGGGTAGCGCCAGTACAGCACCAGCGCGAACGCCGACCCCGCGAAGCACACCACCAGGCTGTAGACGAGCAGCGCGGCGAAGTTCGGCACGCCGCTCACCCAGTTGATCCAGGTGATGTTCGCGGGCGCCGCGAAGAGCAAGGCGAACGCGGAGAAGAAGCAGGTCGTGATCAGTGCCACGACACGGGGACTGCCCCAGCTCGACCGCAGCGCGCGGATCTTGTACGCGAGCAGGAGCAGTCCGACGACGCCGCACGAGAGGTAGATCAGGTTAAAGATCGTCACGACGCACCCAGCGAGATCTTCCTTCGAGGGACTCGGCCACCCGCCGCACGTGCGGCGGTTCCTCGGTCGCGGCCGTGTCGGCCCACACCCGGTGTTCCGTCAGGCGTTCCAGCAGGTGGTCGGCGAGGTTCTCGGCCTCGCGCTCCTCGTCCTCGGTCAGGGTCGTGCGGCCCGCGATGATCTGCGCCATCCGGGGCAGCAGGTGCGGTGCCAGCTTGCGCAGGCCCTCGCTGCGGCCGAGCGCCACCGGCTGGTGCTCCAGCAGCACGTGCGCGAACTCGTGCAGCAGCACGTGCAGGCGGTGGTACCAGGACGGCGAGTCGGCGCACAGCACGAGGTAGGTGCCGTTCTCGAGCAACGCGGTCGCGCCGCTCAGGCAGACCGCGTTGGTGATGGCGGCGAAGCGGACGTCGACCGGGCGCCCCAGCCGTTCGCTCATCAGCTCGCAGACCCGGCGGCTCGCGTCCCTGTGCGTGGCGTCGGGCGGCAGGTCGAGGTCGCGGGCGACCTCGTCGACCAGCTTGCGCAGTTTCCTGCGGTTCACCCGTCGCCTCCTCTCGATGTCGTCGGCAGCGGTCCAAGTGGAGATCTTCACGCCGTTGTCGTCATCAAGTCTGGTCCGGAGATGTACGGCGGCTGTTCAGTGGGAACGACCAGCCCTCGCCGACTTCGAGCGCCTGCCGGAACCCTTCTACCGCAGCGGCCCTGGCCTGCGGGGACAGTTCACCCGTACGTTCGGCCAGACGGGTGACGAACTCGACGACGCCGAGCTCGCGCAGGGCCAGGAAGTCGGTCAGCTCCGTGTCGACCCGCGCCGCGAGGTCGTCGTCGAAGAAGTACGCGGGGTCGGCGCCGAAGTGGTCGGCCAGGCCGAGGATGTGCTTGAGCCGCGGGTTGTCGCTCGTGTTGCTGAGCAGTTCGCGGATGTAGCTCGCGGAGATGCTGCCGAACTGGCCGGACGAGCTGATCGCCGCCGCGACCTCCTCCGGTGACCACGGCCCGCGGTCCGGTGGGTGCACGGCCTCGAAGAGCGTGCTCAGCGCGGTGGGCCGCCAGCCAGGCCGCTCACCGGGGTGCAGCTCCCCGCGGCCGCCGAGGAACACCGCCGGGTGCACGCCGAGCGCGCCGGCGAGGTCGACGATGGCCTGGCGGGTCGGGTTGTCCTTCACCCCGAGCCGCAGCTGCGAGATGTAGCCGTGCCCGATGTCCCCACCCCGCGACTTCACCGCGGCGGCGAGCGCTACGTTGGTCACCTTGCCTTCGCCGTTGGGCGGGTTGGTGCACAGCTCGTTGAGCACCTCGGCGAACGGCCTCACGCCACACCTCCGCTGGAGCGACCCCTGGCCAGCGATCATTCCACTGTTGTGGAACCGGGAGAGCATATGGCATCACAGGGGTTGAATCCACCTGTCGGTAGCCCTATGATCACACTCCGCCGCTTGCACTGATGTGTCGCGTTTGATCCGAACGACGTCACCTCAGTTGAAGGGGGCAGCTGGAGCCAGTCAGATCTGATGTCTGGGGGGACTCATGACGACTGCGCGGATGGGGTCACCTGTGAACTACGGTTCTCTGCGCCTGCACAACGAGAGCGCTCCCACGCGCTGCGGTTCCTGTGCGCAGCCGGTGGGCGCGTGGGCTACCGACCGCCTGACCGGCCTGCTTGGACGGTGGGGCTGGGACGACCAGGCGCCCGCGCTGTACCGCCGCGCCCAGCGCCGGTGGGAGCAGGTCGCGCTGCTCATGATCGACCTCGACCGGTTCAAGAAGATCAACGACGAGTACGGCCACCCCGCGGGTGATGTCGTGCTGAGCGATGTCGCGGACGTGCTGAAGACCCACACGCGCTCGTTGGATCTCGTGTGCCGATACGGCGGTGATGAGTTCCTCGTGCTGCTGCCGCGCACGACAGCCGGTGAGGCGGCTGTCGTGGCCGAACGGATGCTGCGCGGAATCCGTGCACTGCAGACCGAAATCACCACCAACGACGGCTACGGCATGACGTTGCACGGGCAGACCGCGTCCATCGGCGTCGCGTCGCACGTGCCGGGCCCCGAGGACGCGCTCATCGACCTCGTCCGCGACACCGACGGGGCGTTGCAGCGGGCCAAGCGCCGGGGTCGCGCCCGCGTGCAGGTGCACGACCCGAGCGCGGCCGCGTCCGAACGCAACCCCGACACCTCGGCGCTGCACCACCTCCTGGTCCTGCAGGACCTGATGAGCGGCGACCAGCTCCCGCACGTCCTGGTCGCACTGTCCGATGGGGCCAAAGCGCTGGAGGAGCTCGCCTCGACGCTGGGACCTGAGGTGCGCTCCACCCTGGACCGCTTGCAGGGCAACGGTTTCGTGCACCGTCGGGCGTCACGCTACGAGCTCACCGTCGCCGCGCGCGAGTGGATCGCCGACGTGCTGCCCGCGGTGGCGGCGTGGA